>Ga0207933_1000354_pt1 | contig 46314 bp, 48 predicted proteins | sample NGESurdeep092012_4_FD_184488 | JGI IMG/M metagenome (GOLD analysis project Ga0207933, IMG submission 184488) | Arctic peat soil microbial communities from Barrow, Alaska - NGEE Surface sample F53-3 deep-092012 (SPAdes) | ecosystem: Environmental > Terrestrial > Soil > Wetlands > Peat ... | reverse complement strand
AGTAAGAGACCTCCATTCGAAATCCGTGTTCACGCGCTCTCAAGGCCTTTGCTTTCAGCAGACCCCGGCACAACCCTGTCCTGTTTTGGACAGCAGTGAATGCTGATAGACTCTCTTCGAAATGAATATCGCCGGGAAATATGCGCCCTTCGTGCTGCTCAGCCTCCTTGTATGTGCCACTCCCCCGGGCATTCCCGCTCAGTCGGCCGGGGTACGCTTCACGGCGGCGCAGGCTGAGAGCGGGAAGACGGCGTACGCGCTGAATTGCGCTAGTTGCCATGGGCGGAACCTTGACGACGGCGAGTTTGCCCCGCCGGTGAAAGGTACGTCTTTCATGGGGCAGTGGGGTGGAAAATCCGCCGACGGGCTGTACACCTACATCAGCTCGATGATGCCGCCCGCCAATCGCGGAGGGCTCGGAGCCGAAACCTACGTCGATATCTTCGCGTTCCTCGCCGGCGCAAATGGTGTCGCGCCCGGGAATCGGCTATTGCCGTCCGATGTTGCGGCGATGAAAGCGATGGTAATGCCAGGCGTTGCCGCGCCCGCCCGCAGAGGGGGCCCGGGCGGTGGCCTGTCGCCCTATGCAACGCTTCCGGCGGCGCCCGTAAAATCGAACCCGCTCGATAAGATCACGCCCGTCACCGAAGCCATGCTGCGCAATCCACCGGTGGGCGACTGGCTCACGTGGCGGCGCACGTGGGACGATCAGGGCTTCAGTCCCCTGAAACAGATCGACCGGAGCAACGTGGGCGATCTTCACGTAGCGTGGACGTGGTCTTTGCCCTCGGGACCGAACGAATCCACTCCGCTGGTTCACGACGGCGTGATCTTCGTACACAGCTATGGCGACAAGGTGCAGGCTCTGGATGCGCGGAACGGAGATTTGCTCTGGTCCTGGTCGCACGTACTCCCGAAAGACGTGCCGCCCACCGTGAAGCGGGACATCGCGATCTACGGCAACAGGCTGCTGGTGGCGACTTCGGATCTGCACGTGGTGTCGCTCGACGTGAAAACCGGGAAGGTGATGTGGGACCACGCGATCGTGGCGCACAACGACCCGCGCCTGCGGCTGACGGGCGGCCCTCTGGTGGCCAAAGGCAAGGTCATGGTGGGAACCGTGGGCAATCTTCCGGGAGGCAATTTCATCGTGGCGCTCGATACCCGGACGGGCGACGAAGCATGGCGTTTTTACAGCATTGCGAGGCCGGGCGAAACCGGTGGAGCGAGCTGGAACGGCCTGCCGCTCGACAAGCGCAACGGCGCTTCCGTCTGGGTTGCGGGGAGCTACGATCCGGTGCTCAATCTGGCTTACTTCGGGCCTGCCCAGACTTATGACACAGGGCCGCTGCTGCATCCGCTCAACCAGCCCGGCGTCACGAACGACGCCCTTTATACGGATACAACCCTGGCGATTAATCCGGATACGGGCAAGGTGGCCTGGTTCTTCCAGCACACGCCCAACGACCAGTGGGATCTGGACTGGGCTTTTGAACGGCAATTGCTCGATGTGCCGGTGAACGGCGTGAACCGCAAGCTTGTCGTCACATCCGGCAAGGAGGCCATTTACGATGCACTCGACGCCGCTACCGGCAAATACGCCTTCTCAATGGACCTCGGTCTGCAAAATGTCGTGACCGCCATCGATCCGAAGACGGGTGCGAAAACGATCAATCCCAAAGTGATGCCGGGCAAGGGCGAGACCGTTACCGTTTGCCCGCACGCGGGAGGCGCGAAGAGCTGGCTTCCCGCTTCGTGGAACCCTGAAACGAAGATTCTCTACGTACCGCTGGTGGAATCGTGCATGGACCTGATACCCGTGGCTCCGGGAGGCCGCGGCGGTCTGTCTTCCGGGGTCCGCTTCAGCATCCGGCCTCCGCTTCAAACGGATGGCAAGTATGGCCGGCTCGAAGCCATCAACCTGGCGACCAGGAAAGTGGTGTGGACGGACCGGCAACGCGCGCCGACCACGTCGGGCGTGCTGGCGACAGCGGGTGGCATTGTATTCAACGGCTCCATCGACCGCGTGGTCAAGGCGTATGACAGCACGAATGGCAAAATCCTGTGGGAAACCCGTCTCAACGATGTGCCGAGTTCCGCGCCCATGACTTACAGCGTGAACGGCAGGCAATACGTTGCCGTGGTGGTGGGAAATGGCGGAGCGCAGGCTTCGACGTGGCCAGTGCTGGTTCCTGAAATTCAAAACCCGCCCAATGGAGGCGCGGCGATCTGGGTGTTCGAGCTGCCCGATAAAGACGTGGCGGGAGGCAAGGGTTCACACTGACCCTGCTAAACTGAAATTTCCCGGAATGAAAGTCGGCATCATCGTCTTCCCCGGCAGCAATTGCGACCACGATGCGTGGTACGCCATCAATCGGAATCTGCACGGCAAAGCTGAATTCATCTGGCACGATTCCACCGATCTGAGCCAGGTGGACGCCGTCGTTCTTCCCGGCGGCTTTGCGTACGGCGACTATCTGCGCTGCGGCGCGATTGCGCGCTTCTCTCCCGTGATGAGCGCGGTGAAGAAATTCGCGGCTGAAGGCGGCGTCGTCCTGGGCGTCTGCAATGGTTTTCAGATTCTGGTGGAAGCGGGCCTGCTGCCTGGCGCTCTGCTGCGTAACCGGAATTTGAAGTTCATCTGCCACGACGTCAGGCTGCGAACGGAAACCACGGATTCGCCTTTCACCGCGAGGCTTCATAAAAACCAGATTCTGCGGCTGCCGATCGCGCATGGCGAAGGCCGTTACTTTGCAGACGAGCGGACGCTCGATGAACTCGAAGCCGAAGACCGCATCGCGTTCCGCTACGTCGAAAATCCGAACGGTTCGATGCGCGATATCGCGGGCGTTCTCAATCGCGAGCGCAATGTCCTCGGGATGATGCCTCATCCGGAGCGCGCGTGCGATCCGTTGATGGGTTCGACCGAAGGGCTCGGCATTTTTGAGTCCATGTTATCCGCTGCGTCAACCTTCGCCCCCGCACTTACAAGATGACCATTACACCGGAGTTGGTCGAACAGCACCAGCTCACGCCCGCGGAGTACGAGAAAATCGTTTCCCTGCTGGGACGGATCCCCACTTACACCGAACTGGGCGTCTTCAGCGTGATGTGGAGCGAGCACTGTTCTTACAAGAGTTCCCGCATTCACCTGAAAAAGCTGCCCACGCAGGGCAAATACGTCGTTCAGGGGCCGGGTGAAAACGCCGGCATTATCGGGATTGGCGGCGGCTGGGTGGTTGCATTCAAGATCGAGTCGCACAATCATCCCAGTTACATCGAACCGTTTCAGGGCGCCGCGACGGGAGTGGGCGGCATTCTGCGCGATATCTTCACGATGGGCGCGCGGCCGATCGCGGTGATGGATTCGCTGCGCTTCGGCCCTCCCGCCGACTCGCCCAACGCCGCGCGCAATGTGCGGATTCTTTCCGGCGTGGTCGGCGGCATCGCCCACTACGGTAACTGCTTCGGCGTGCCGACCGTAGGCGGCGAGTGCGTCTTTGAAGAATGCTATTCGGCCAATCCTCTGGTCAACGTGTTCGCGCTCGGTGTCTGCAAAGAGGACGAAATCTTCTACGCGAAAGCGTCAGGTATCGGCAATCCGGTGATCTACGTTGGGGCGAAAACCGGCCGCGACGGCATTCACGGCGCATCGATGGCGAGCGCCGAATTCACGGAAGAATCGAAGCAGAAGCGGCCGAATGTCCAGGTGGGCGATCCGTTTCTCGAAAAGCTTCTGCTCGAAGCCTGCATTGAGGCGATGAAGACCGGCGCCATTGTCGCGATCCAGGATATGGGCGCGGCGGGATTGACGTCTTCTTCCTGTGAAATGGGCAGCCGCGGCGCGGTTGGCATCGAGATCGATCTGGATCTGGTGCCGCAACGGGAACCCGGCATGACGGCGTATGAGATGTTGCTCTCGGAATCGCAGGAGCGCATGTTAATCGTAGCCGAAAAAGGCCGTGAAGAAGAAGTTTTCCAGGTTTTCCGCAAGTGGGGACTGGATGCGGTGACGATCGGGGTGGTGACCCCGGACGGCAATCTGCGCGTGCGGCATCATGGCGCGGTGGTCGCCGAAATCCCGAACCCGGCGCTGGCCGACGAAGCGCCGCGTTACGACCGTCCCCACAACGTGACGCCGTATCGCAAAGCCCCGGTCGAGCCGCCTGCTCACATTCCCGCCTCGCGGGATTTGAACGCGGATTTGTTGCACCTGGTTGCATCGCCCGATCTCTGCTCGAAACGCTGGATCTGGGAGCAGTACGATTACACGGTCCGGACCAATACCATCGTGGGGCCCGGCTCCGATGCGGCGGTCGTACGGGTGAAGGAAACGGACACTTCGATTGCGATGTCGCTCGATGGCAACGGGCGCTACTGCTATCTCGATCCGCGGGAAGGCGCAAAACTCGCGGTGGCCGAGTGCTGCCGAAATCTGGCCACTACCGGGGCAGTGCCCGTGGCAGCGACCAATAACCTGAACTTCGGCAACCCTGAACGTCCCGAGATCATGGCGCAACTGGTGGAAGCGATCGAAGGGATCGCGGAGGCCTGCGCGTTCTTCGAAGCGCCCATCACGGGTGGCAACGTCAGCCTGTACAACGAAACACTGGGCGAAGGGATTTATCCCACCCCAGTGCTCGGCGTCATCGGTCTGATGAAGACGGCGGTTCCCTCCCCCGTGCGGTTCAGGAGCGAAGGCGCGCAGGTGCTTCTGCTGGGAGGTCCGGGCCGGAACCATGCTCTGCGTTTCGGCAGCAGCGAATACGCCAAGGTCATTCTGAAACGACTCTGGGGACTTCCACCGCAGCTCGACATGCACTACGAAAAGCGCGTGCACGATTGCATGCGCGAGATTCTGGCCGCGGGGCTGGCGGAATCGGCGCACGATCTGAGCGATGGCGGGCTGGCGGTTGCGCTGAGCGAGTGCTGCACAAACCAAATCGGCGCGCGCGTGAGCATGATTCCGGCGGAGCGGATCGAATTCGCGCTATTCGGCGAAGCGCCCTCCCGTATCCTGCTCAGCACGCGGGAACCTGGACGGATTCACGAAATTGCCCTGCGATACGACGTGGAATGCCCCGCCATCGGCGCTACAATGAAAGGGCGGTTACAGATCGGAGACGAAACACGCATGTGGATCGATGTCGCCACCGCCGATTTGACACAATCGTTCGAAAACGGCCTTCCGGTAATTCTCCATTCGTCTAATGCCGACTAAATCAGGTTTGGACAAGTTCCACGAAGAATGCGGGGTAGTTGCCATTTATGGCCACCCTGAAGCTTCGAAGCTGGCTTATTTATCCCTGTACGCCCTGCAACATCGCGGACAGGAAAGCGCGGGGATCTCGACCAGCGATGGCGAACTGATCCATACCAAAAAATCCATGGGGCATGTGGCGGATATTTTCACCAACCCCGTGCTGCAGGAGCTACCCGGCCCGCTCGCTATCGGACACACCCGTTATTCGACTACGGGCGATACGGTGGAGCGCAATGCACAGCCCTTTTCCGTGCATTGCAATAAAGGCCGGATCGCCGTCGCGCATAACGGCAACATCACCAACGCGGCGGAATTGCGCGCGGATCTGGAAGCGCGCGGGTCGATCTTTCAGGCTTCAAGCGACACAGAAGTCATCCTGCATCTGGTGGCGCATTCGCGCGAACGCACGCTGGCGGGGGCATTGCGCGAGGCCCTGCTGCAGCTGGAAGGCGCATTTTCGCTGGTATTTCTGGCGCAGGACCGCATTATTGTCGCGCGCGATCCGCAGGGATTCCGTCCGCTGGCAATGGGACAGCTCGAATTCAGCGGCGGTCCGCCCGCTCATGTTTTCGCTTCGGAAACCTGTGCGTTCGACCTGATCAATGCCGTCTACATGGGCGATGTGCAACCCGGCGAGATGGTGATCGTGGGCCCTGAAGGCGTTACGCGCGAGCGCTTCGCCCCGCACCGGCCGCTTTCGCAGTGCGTGTTCGAACACGTTTATTTTTCGCGTCCCGATTCGATTGTATTTGGCCGCGCGGTGCAGGAATCCCGGGAAAATCTGGGGAGGTATCTGGCCATCGAGTCTCCCGCCGATGCCGATATCGTGGTGCCCGTGCCCGATTCCGGCAATGCGGCGGCGCTCGGTTATTCGGCCGAGTCCGGACTGCCTTACCGCCAGGGTCTGATCCGCAATCACTATGTGGGACGGACGTTTATCGAGCCTTCGCAGGCGATCCGCGATTTCGGCGTCAAGCTCAAATTGAACCCGGTGCGAAGCCTGCTCGAAGGGAAAAGCGTGATTCTGGTGGATGACTCCATCGTTCGCGGAACCACCAGCCGCAAAATTGTGCGGATGGTCCGGCAGGCTGGCGCGCGCGAAGTGCATATGCGGATTTCGTGTCCGCCCACCATTTCACCTTGTTTTTACGGTGTCGATACGCCGAACAAAAGCGAACTGATCGCGGCGAACAATACAGTGGACGAGATTCGCCGGTTCATTGAAGCCGATTCGCTGGCCTATCTTTCCATGGGCTCGCTGCAGAAATCTGTCGCGGATACACGCGGTGAGTATTGCTATGCGTGTTACACGGGTAATTATCCGACGGATTTTGTGAACATCGATCAACTGGTCCGGGCTGGCAAAAAGGCCGGCGCCTGATCGCTTTTATGCGCTTATCGCAGCGCGTAAGTCAGACCCATCGTTAACTGGAGAGAGTTTTTCCTGAACCCGGGCGGCGGATCGTGCAGGTAGTTGTCGATGCTTCCGAACGAGAAGTTCATCTTCCGGTAAACCGGCACCGTCACCAAAGCGTTAGCCGCCGCTGACAGGGCGTTCGGGTTATTCCACGCAGGCGAGAAAATCAGCTGCTCCGTGAATTCCATCCCGTGCCGCAACCCCCGCCGATAGTCTTCTTCGAACGTTGAGCCGGACAGGTTCCGGCCGGGAGAATCCTCCGCGAAACTCTGCCGGACGTAAGTGATACCGGCCTTCAGATCCAGACTCTGGTTCGACCGCTTCAGCAGGCTCCACCCAAGCCCCCCTCCATAGGATTGCTCCAGATTCAGGCCCTGGGAAAAGTTGTGGTCGAACGAGGTTTCAGCGAATCCGAAAAGCGAGGCCGAAAGATATTCATCGCGCTCGGCCGATGCGTGGTAGATCTCCGTTTTCACTGTCGCCGTGTTGGGTTGTTCGACCGTGCCATAGGCGGCGCTGAAATCCACCGTAGTTCGATTCCGCCTGCGCAGCCAATCCTCGTCCGGAATCGTGCGGACCAGAGCTACGGCCGTATTGAACGTCCGGCTTTGCTGTGTTGCCTGAACCAGGGAGGCGCCCGCGGTAATCGTGCCGCCCCATTCCGAAAAGAAATTCGGGGTGCCGTGCACGGCGTTCTCGAAATCGGACTCTTCCACGACGTGCGCGGCATCCCCCACTGCAACTGTTTGCGGCGCGCCAGTGGCTGGCGTTACCGTGATTTTCCCATCCCCGGCCGCGATCGCTCCCTGGGGAATCTTCGTCAGATCGGAATGCTTCCCGAGATCCGCGCCAGGGGGAAGCACCGCGAACTTGCCCGCCGTATGAAGCTCCTTCACCTTGCTCCAGTCGACCGTTATTTCGCCCACCATGTCGCTCTTGAACTTGACCGACGCGCCGTCCGATTGTTCAAAATGCCCGACAAGTCTTTCGCCGTCGACAAACACGATGACATCCGGCGCGGGCTTCGCGCCCTGCGCGGATAACAATCGGGCGGCCACCACCAGTGCCGCGCATAACCTCCAGTACTGAATAAACATTTCCTCCATTTTAGACTTTGCTGCATTAAACTGATCCTCATGAGTGTATTGAAGGAAACCTTCTTTGCATTGGCCGCCCTGAGTCTTATCGGCGATGCCATGGCGCAGGCCCCCGCGCAGACCGATTACAGCAAGGTTGTCATCCGGACCGTCAAACTTGCTCCGGATTTCTATGTTCTGAATGGGCAGGGCGGTGCGATCGGGGTACTGGCGGGTCCTGACGGCGTACTGATGGTCGATAGCCAGTTCGCGCCTTTGACGCAGAAGATCGTGGCCGCCATCAGGCAGATTACGAACGAACCCATTCGCTTTCTCATCAATACCCACGTTCATCCCGACCATACCGGAGGCAATGAAAACCTGGGTAAGATGGGCGTCACGATCGTCGCCCGCGAGGAACTCCGTGACCGGCTGATGCATCCCCGGCCCTCCGCCAACGGCACCCCGGGCGTGCCGGCCCCGGTCGCCGCGCTTCCCGTCATCACTTACAGCGCGCCGATTACATTTCACATGGACGGTGAAAATGTGCGGGCGATACCGATCCCGAAAGCCCACACCGATGGCGACACGCTCGTGTTTTTTCCGAACGCCAACGTGATCATGATCGGCGATTATGTCCGGACTTTGGGGTTCCCCAATATCGACCGCAACAACGGCGGTTCGCTGAAGGGAATGCTGGCGGGTATCGATACGGCGATCAAACTCTGCAACGCGGAGACGAAGGTTGTGCCGGGGCATGGCGAGATCACGAACCGGGCCGGCCTGATCGCTCACCGCGACATGATTGTTGCGATTCGGAATAAGATCGCGCCGCTGGTCAGAGAGGGCAAGACTCTGCCGGAAGTGATGGCAGCCAAACCGACCGCGGATTACGACGCGAAAGTTCCCGGTGGGAGCACGACGGTTGCCCGCTTCGTCGGGCAGGTTTACGCGGAATTGAAAGCCGGCAATTAACGGGCGCGCGGCGGTAAGTTACTTGTCGCCGCCTTCGCGTTTTCCGCCGTACATGTGCTTCACGTCGCGGTTATTGTCCTGGCACACGTATTCGTATAGCTCTTCATCCGGTTGCCACTTGATCAACCAGCCGCCGGTCCACGTTTTGGTATAAGCCCCCGGATCGTCGATCGTCGCTTCGTATTTCAGGGTGTTATAGTCCGTCCGCGTAAACCGCTCGATCAGGTGGAGCTTATCGGTGTACGGAATGCCTTCGCGGGTCAGCCAGAACTTCTCGTTGAACCCGACGGTATCGACCACGAGCGAGTCGCCTTCCCAATGGCCGACCGAGTGGCCGGAAAACGTCGGATCCGGATTTTTGGGATGCGGGCGGCCGTCCATGTAAATCGTGCGCCAGGTGTGCGGACCGCCGACACCCACGATGACGATTCGCTTCTGTTCCGGCAAATCCAGAAATTCGAACCCATATGGGGTATGAAACATCCGCGGGCCGCCAGAGGGCTTGCAGCGGACGTGCGGATCGTCTTTGGTAGTGGTGCTCTGGCGATAGTTATATACCGCCCTTGCCCATGGCTGAAAGGGCACATCGGCGATCTTGAGGTTCGTGGGCAAATACAGCCGGGGGTTGTCCAGGCCTTTCACGTTCGTCGCGAGAGTCGCACCCGCATTGCCTTCCCACACACCCTTTTCGCCCGGCGAAGGGCCCAGATTCACACGGCCATCGGGTAAGTGCGGAGTGGGCAGTGACGGTGGCCGCGGGCCTCGTCCGCGGCCACTCCCGGACAAACGGCCGACGTTGAGATCGATATTCCCCTGCGCCTGCGCAAACGCCATCTCGGACAAAGGCGCGGCCAGCAAGGGCAGAATCGCGAGAAGAGTGAGACACTTCATCAGGGTATCTTGCCTTCGCTCGACGCCCCGCCCAGTTTTTTGCCCGTGGCGGCCAGCGTCACCGAGCGTGCGTTGGCCTGATGGGTGCCGTCTTTGGCGAGAGAGCCATCGACGACAACTTCATCGCCGATTTTCATCGTATTGCGGGTCCAGCCGGCCCGCTGAAGTCCATTGGGGGGGCCCATTTCAAGAGCCCAGTTCGTCACCTTGCCCGTCTCGTCCTCAACGTCGAGATAGAAGTAAACGTGGGGGTTCATCCAGTCGATCTTGGTGATGACACCCTTGAGCGACACTGGCCTCTTGGCGTCATACTCAGCCGCAAAAGAGTGGTGCGCCATCGCCGGCACCGGGATGGCCAGCAGGCCGAGTCCCACGGCCAGCAAACGAATCGTGCTGTCTTTCATCGTCATCTCCCTACTTACTCGCGCTACGTTCCGAATCCCTGTTGTATTCGTCGCAAAAATACTCCTGAATATCCTGGTTCGGGACCCAATGAAGGTTTAAAGTGCCGGACCAGGGTCTGGTGTAGGCCCCGGGGTCGTTCACCGTAACCTCATACTTCAGTGTATTGAAGTCCGGGCGCGACAGGCGTTCCGTGAGATGGAGATTTTCGGTGTGCGGAAGGCCTCCGTTCGCGAACCAGAATCTCTCATTGAAGCCGATGGTGTCGATGACCAGCGTATCGCCCTCCCAGCGGCCCACCGAGTCGCCATAGTAGGTGGGGGTAACGTCCTCGGGCTGATGGGCGCGGCCGTCGAGATTGATCAGACGCCAGTTCCGGTTCCCGCCGCCGGACATCACGAAAAGGCGTTTACGTTCCGGTTGCTCCAGAACCTGGATTCCGTTGGGCGTCTGGAATTGCCTGGGTCCGCCGGGCGGCAGACAACTGGCCATCGGGTCGTCTTTCAGCAGCGTGCGCTGCCGGTATTCATAGAGGCCTTTCGCCCAGGGCTGGAGTGGCGCAACCTTCCCGGCATCGGCGAGATTCAACAGCAGGCCATCCTGGTTCATCCTGACCGGCGTGCCGGTATTTTCATACAGATTCGAGGAGACCGTGCTCGACCAGTAGCCGACTTCGCCCGGCACAAAGCCCAGGCGCGGATGGCCGTCGGGCCACCGGGGAGTCGGTTTCGAAGGTTCGGTGGAACGAGCCTGCGCGGGGGCCACCGTGGATAATCTCCTGCCGCTGGCCAGAATCACCAGTTTCGCGCCGATTTCTTTGCTTCCATCCCTCGCGAGCGATCCTTCCACCGTCGCCCGATCGCCGACCTTCAGCGAATCGCCCGTCCAGCCAGCCGCGCGAAGGTCGATCCGGCTGGGGAATTCAAGACCCCAGGTAGTAACACCGCGCGCCCCCGGGACATCGAGCAGGACGAAGACGTGCGGATTGGTCCAGTCGAACTTCGTCACGGTCCCTTTAAGCGTCACCGGTTTTTTCGCATCGTATTCCGCCGCCATCGAGTGGTGGGCGAACGCGCACGCAGCGGTCGCGGAAAGAACCAATATTCCCAGAAGGCAGTTCCGCATATGTTTATGGATTCTCAGGTCCGAAATTCTTCGCGAGATAGTCTACGATGAGGTCGATTTCACTGTCGGTCAGGGCTATCCCTTCGGAAATCATGCCAGCAATGTTACCGCGCCACTGATCGGCCGTCAGCCGCTGGGGCCTGACCCTGTCGAGAGTGTGGCAGGCGGTACAGGCTTCCACAAAAAGCTGCCGGGCGTTATTGTGTGCGGGCTGGTCCGAAGCAAATGCCATCGCCGCGAATCCAAGTGTTGCCGTTATTCGCCACATCTATTTTAATCCCGGGTCAGTTTGAAGTCACCCTTTTCCCCGCCCTGCGTCCAGGTCCCGGAAATCGTGCGATTGTACGAACCGATGTTGTCGAGCTTGCCATCGGCGGAGATGTGCACCGGATGGCCGGCGGCATCCTTCGTTTCTCCCTCGAAATGCACGGTCCACTTCTCCGCATCCAGAGTCGCGACAGTCAGCGGGACCGACTTCGGGCCGGGGTTGATGAGGCCGCTGATGCTTGTCGTACCCCACTTCATATACAGCACCAGACGATCCTGTTTCCCGGCCGCGGGGCTCCACTCGCCGTGCCACGTACCGGTCAGCGGATGCCCCTCCTGGGCGATAGCGGGCACCAGCGCCAAACCGGACGCGCAGGCCAGAGCAAAAATTATGGAAGCAACTCGCATTAGCCTTGCAGTATATCTCACGGCAACGCGAACACAACCAGCGCTTCCTGGCCCCTGCGATCGGGATCGGTAACGCCCGCGCCGCCGTTTGCCGCCGTGATCGCGACGTACTGTTTGCCGTCCTTGCCCTGGAAGGTCATCGGCACGGCAACCGCGCTGTAATCCAGTTTCGTTTCCCAGAGTTGTTTGCCGGTCTTCGAATCGAACGCGCGGAAGCGGCGGTCGTTGGTCGCGCCGATGAACAGAACGCCTCCAGCGGTCACGATAGGCCCGCCAAAGCCGATCCGGCCGGTGTTTTTCTTCCCCTCCGGAAGCTCGTCGGTAACTCCCAGCCGGACTTGCCACGCGAACTCTCCCGTAGCGGCATTAACGGCGGTCAAGCGCCCCCATGGCGGTTTCTGGCAGGGCCAGCTCTGCGCTCCGAGCGTGAGCCCGTTCGCATCTTTCTTCACCGCCCAGAACTTCGAGTTAAAAGGGTTACCGAGAATGCTGGCCTGCTGGTACGGGACCTTCGCGGTATCGGGCTCTTTCTGTATCCAGCCGATGCTGCCATATTCGTTCGTATATACGTACACGTAGCCGAGCTTCGGGTCGGACGCGGTGCCCCCCCAGTTCGCGCCGCCGATCGGCCCCGGGAAGATCACGTTCGAAACCGGAGGCGCGCCGGGCGCCCTGTATGCATAAGGTGTAAACGGCCCTTCGTTATGGGCACCGCCGCTCTTTTCAACCAGGTCCCGGCAGGCCGCCGCGTGCTCCGGCGTCGTATCTTCGGCCGTGACCAGGTCTTCCATTTTGAAGCTCATGCGCCCGAACGGCGGGGGTTTCACGGGAATCTCCTGCGTCGCGGAAAGTTGCTCGCCCGGCACCTGACTCTTCGGCACCGGCGTCTCCTTCATGCCGAAGACCGGCTCGCCGGTGACGCGGTTCAGGATGTACATGTAGCCAACCTTGCCGGTCTGGGCCAGGATCGGAACCATCTTGCCGTTGATCCTGACGTCGATCAAGCCGGGCGCGGGAGGAAGATCGAAATCCCACACGTCGTGGTGGACAGCCTGAAAGTACCACTTCATCTTGCCGGTATTCGCATCCAGCGCGACCACGGAGTTGCCGAATAAATCGTTGCCTTTGCGGTCGCCTCCGTAGAAATCGCTGGCCGGGCTGCCGAACGTTGTGTAGAGCAGACCGCGCTGCGTATCCACGGTCATCTGAAATCCCCAGTTGTTGACGCCCGTCCGATCCTTCCAGCTCTGGCCTTCCCAGGTGTTGTTGCCAACCTCTCCGGGGCGCGGAACGGAGTGGAACTCCCACACCTTCTTGCCCGTGCGGGCATCGTAAGCGCGCGTGTCGCCCGGCAGGCCGGGGCCGTTGATCTCCGGCACGTTGGCGCCCACGAACAACAGGTTTTTGTAAACGGTTGGAGGCGAGTTGTAGGGAATCACCAGATCCACCTGACCCTCGTTGCCGAAGCCCGGATCCACCTTACCGGTCTTTGCGTTCAGACCGACCATCATGTGGCCGGTCGTAAAGACGATGCGCGGCGGATTGTTCCCGTCTCCCGGCCAGTACGTCACCCCGCGATTACCGGGCGAACCGGCGGGCAACTCGTAGCGCCACAGTTCCTTTCCCGAGTCCGGCTCCAGCGCGACGATACGCCCTGCCGCCGGAAGATACATGACCCCATCGACAACGATGGGCGTAGCCTCGGACCCGCTGGCTCTCGGCGCGCCCCGGCCGGTCGAATCGGCCTTCAACCCATAAGACCAGGCGAGCTTCAGTTTCGCCACGTTCTTCGTATTGATCTGCGTGAGGGGCGAGTAGCGCGTGCCGGCAGGGTCGCGGTTGTACATGGGCCAGTCGGCCGCATCCTTCGGACCGCCCCCCTGGGCATACAGACTCGATATGGCGATGGACAATGCCACGATGCCGTAGTAGCAACTCTTCATGAAATTCCTCTGTTTTTGGAAAGCGCGACTTCCATTCTATGGCAGAGATGAACAAAGTCATCTGGCGTGACGTACTCTCTAGTAGTCATGCCCTTTTGTACACAGTGCGGCCACCAGGCATCCGGCATGGATGTTTTTTGCGCGCATTGCGGCGCCCGGCAGTCCGGACCCGAACCTTCGGCCGGTCCCGCGGGCAGCGCGCCGGCGATGCACGACCCGCTGTCCGGCCTCTCGCCGCGCACCGCCGCCATTCTCTGCTACGTTCCGGCGATCGGCTGGATCGCCGCCATCATCGTACTGGCCGCGCGCAAGTTCAAAGACGACCACATGATCCGCTTCCACGCGTTTCAGGGTCTTTACCTCTTCGCCGCCTGGCTGGTGGTCGACTGGGTTATCGGCCCGATCGTACATTCCGTTCCGGGGCGTTTCTTCCCGCTCGATCTCGTTCTGCACGCCCTTATTCTCGCGGTTTCCATTTTCATGATGGTCAAAGCCAGCCACGATGAAGCGTATGTTCTGCCCATTATCGGCGAACTGGCGCAACGGTCCGCAACCGAACAATAAATCAGAACGCCAGCCCGAATAGCCCCGCCAGCCTTCGCGAGGCGAGGTACGATATGAGTGCGGCTATTCGAGGCCGCTTAGACTGCTACCTTGCCCGCCTTGACACTTTTCCGGCCGGGATTAGCTCACATGAAATCAACCCTGCCTGAATGGCAGCCGATAAAGGAGTACGCCTTGAAGAATATTTATGTCGGGAACATCTCGTTCCAGACGACCGAGCAGGATTTGGATGCGGCATTTTCCGCATACGGCCAGGTGGATCGAGTACAAATTGTTAAGGACCGGGACACGGGTCAGGCTCGCGGTTTCGCGTTTGTCGAAATGCCCGTGAATGGCGATGCGGATAAGGCAATGGCGGCCCTGAACGGCGCCGAACTGGGCGGCAGGACTCTGACTGTGAACGAAGCCCGCCCGCGCGAACCCCGCGCCGGTGGATTCGGCGGTGGCGGTGGCGGCGGCAACCGGTTCGGCGGTGGCGGCGGTCACGGCGGCGGTGGCGGCGGACGTCCGAGCGGCGGCGGCGGTGGCGGCAGACCGCCCCGGCGCGAGCCACGCTGGTAGTTCCACTCCATTTCAGGAGGTTCAAAACCTGATCGTTCGCATGTTATATTTATTCAGAGCGATGAATAAATAACCAATGAAGGTCCCGGTTGGAGTTGTAGGTTTTACAGGCTATAGCGGTGCGGAAGCGGTCAAAATACTGACCGCTCATCCGCATTGCGAGCCGGTTCTGCTGGAGCATCGGGCGGATTCGGGCGACGGCGCTCACTTGCGGCGGAAACTCAATATCCGGAGGGCTCCCGCCGCTCCGGAGTCTGTTGCGGCGGAGGGCTTGAAAGCGGTCCTTTTTGCCACTCCTCCTGAAGTTTCCCTGAATCTGGCCGGGAAGTTTCTGGATGCGGGAACCCGCGTGGTGGATCTCAGCGGTGCGTTCCGACTCCGCACCCCCGAACGCTACCGCGAGTGGTACAAAGCGGAACATACCGCGCCGGATCTCCTGGCCGAGGCGGTCTATGGCCTGCCTGAATATTGCCGGGAACGCATTCGGCACGCCCGGTTCGTTTCGAATCCCGGCTGCTATCCGACAGCTGCCAATCTTGCCATCCGCCCCCTCCTCGAAGCCGGCATCGTCGACCGGAACGCCGGCATCGTCTGCGACGCGAAAAGCGGTGTGAGCGGCGCGGGGCGTAAAGCAACGCTCAAGACCAGTTTCTGCGAGGCTGCGGAGAACTTCTCGGCGTATTCGATTCTGAACCATCGCCACGTGCCGGAAGTGCTGCTGATCAGTGGGCTCGAAGCACGCGAGTTCAGCTTTACGGCCCATCTTCTGCCCCTCGATCGCGGCATTCTCGAAACCATTTACTTCCGCCTCGCGCAGCCTCTTTCCGCGACCGAAATCGTTGAGATTTACGAAAAGCGCTACGCGAACGAGCCGTTCGTCCGGCTGCATGAAGCGGGCCATGTGCCGGATCTTCACGGCGTGGCGCGAACCAACTTCTGCGATATCGGCGTGGTTGCCGACCCCGCCAGCGGGCGCTCGATCGTTGTCAGCGCCATCGACAATCTGGGCAAAGGCGCGGCGGGACAGGCCATCCAGAACCTCAATCTGATGCTTGGATTCGAGGAAACGGCAGGTTTGCTTTGAAGGCCGGTTTGTGAAAGTAAGAGCCCTCATCAAGATTGGCGGGAGTCTGCTTGACGACCCTGCTCTGCGCGGCGAAATTGCCCGCCAGATCGCGGATGTCGCGGCGGCGGGAGTCTCGCTCGCCGTGGTGCATGGCGGGGGCAAGCAGATGACGCGCTTTCTTGAAGAACGCGGTGTCACGAGCCGCTTTGTCCGGGGGTTGCGGGTAACGACCGACGTCACCATCGACGCCGTCCTCAAAGTTCTGGCCGGTACGGTGAATACTCAACTCGTCGCGGCGCTGTGTCTGGCCGGGGCAAAGGCCGTGGGATTAACCGGGATCGACGCCGGGTTGGCGACGGCGGAAGAGCTGGATCCGGAACTCGGGTTTGTGGGGCGAGTAGTAGCTTCCGATCCGCACGTGCTGAACGCGCTGTCCCATGCGGGCCTGCTGGGCGTGGTGGCATGCGTGGCGGGCGGGCACCACGGCGAAATCTTCAACGTAAACGGCGATTCCATGGCCATCGCGATAGCTTCCGCCTGGGAAGCGGAGAAGCTCGTGTTCCTGACGGATGTCGCGGGCGTCCTCGACGCAAACAAGGCCCTGATTCCGGTCCTCACCATCGCGGGCTGCCAGGAATTGATCGATTCCGGCGTAGCCTCCGGAGGCATGCAGGCGAAACTGAATGCGGCGGCCGATGCCGTGGCGGGCGGCGTGCGGGAAGTCATTATCGTGAAGGGTTCGGAACCTGATATCGTCGGGCGTGTATTTCATGGCGAAAAGATCGGTACGCATATCCACGGCCCCCACCAGGACCCTCTGCTCGCGATTATGACGGCGATCATGCCGTGAATGGCAAATATCTAATCCGATGATCAGTGGACTGACACCCGAACTCGTCGAGAACCAGACTACGTCCAGCCGCGGCATCGAAGTCCGCAAGGCCGGGATGCAGGATATCCCTGCCCTGCTCGATCTGATCAACGGTTACGCGGCCAAAGGCACCATGCTGCCCCGGACTGAGTTTGAAATGTCCGAGAACATGCGTGACTTTATGGTTGCGTTCGCGGGCAATCAACTGGTTGGGTGCGGAGCGCTTCACTTCTATTCGCCCACGGTCGGTGAAGTGCGTTCGCTCGCGGTGTCTGAAAGCCACAAAACCCACGGCATCGGGCGCAAGATGGTCGATTCGCTGGTCTACGAGGCGAAACTCTACGGTCTTGACGCAGTCTTCGCGTTTACCTATGTGCCGCGCTTTTTCGCCCGGGTCGGGTTCCACGAAGTAGAGCGGGGCGAACTTCCGCTGAAAGCGTGGAAAGACTGTCTGCGCTGCCCGAAGTTCCAGGCTTGCGATGAAATCGCCGTCGTGCGCGTCCTGCGTCCTCAGCGGTGGCCGCAGCGCCGCCAGGAGTTTGCGCCCGGTCTCGACCCGGTCATCGGCGTCGACAACGGCCTGGTGGTCCTGCTGCCGACCGTCCGGAAGTAAGCCGGGAACCGGATGCCCGATCTGGGGTTTGCGATTCGCGCTCTGCGGGCCCGCAATTACCGTCTTTTTTTCGGTGGCCAGAGCGTCTCGCTGATCGGTACGTGGATGACACGGATTGCGACGAGCTGGCTTGTCTACCGGCTCACCGGCTCGGCCGTCCTGCTGGGCGTTGTGGGCTTCGCCAGCCAGATTCCAGCCTTCGTGCTGGGGCCGATTGCGGGAGTCCTCGTGGACCGGTGGGACAGGCACCGCACCCTGATTCTCACGCAGACGCTGTCGATGGTTCAGTCCTTCGCGCTGGCCGCGCTCGCGTTGAGCGGCAAAATCCAAATCTGGGAGATTGTGACGCTGGCTCTGTTTCAGGGCGTCATCGGCGCGTTCGATATGCCCGTCCGGCAGGCGTTCGTCATCCAGATGGTGGATCACCGCGACGATCTGGGCAACGCGATCGCGCTCAATGCAGCCATGGTCAATTCGGCGAGTCTGGCGGGGCCCGCGATCGCGGGCGCGGTCATCGCGGCCGTCGGCGAGGGATATTGTTTCCTGATCGACGGGATCAGCTACATCGCCGTAATCGTTTCGCTGATTTCGATGCGCATCACGGTCCCGCAGGCGCGCAGACCGCCCCGCAGGGTGCTGCTCGAACTGCACGAAGGCTGGCGCTATGTGCGGGAATCGCTGCCAATCCGCTCGATCCTGATGAACCTTGGGATCGTGAGCATGTTCGGGATGTCGTATTCGGTTCTCATGCCCATTTTCGCGGCCGAAGTGCTGCACGGCGGCCCGAACACGCTCGGCTTTCTGATGTCGGCCGTGGGCGTGGGAGCGCTGACCGGAACGGTTTCGCTGACTCTGCGCCGGAGCATTATAGGGCTGGGACGGCGCATCGTGATCGCAACGGCATTGTGCGGCGCCGGTCTGATTGCGTTCGGACTGTCCCACGTGCTCTGGATCTCGCTGCTGATTTTGCCCGTGGTCGGGTTCGGGCTGATGCAGCAGATGGCGCCGAGCAACACGATTCTGCAAACGATTGTGGACGACGAGAAGCGCGGGCGTGTAATGGCCTTCTATTCGATGGCATTCCAGGGAATGATGCCGTTCGGGAGTCTGCTCGCGGGGAATATCGCCGCGCGTTTTGGAGCCGGAGGAGCGATGATGTTCAACGGGTTGGCGTGTCTGGCGGGCAGTTTGTTGTTCGCGAGAAAACTGCCCGCGATTCGCACGGCGATCCGGCCAATTTACGCGCGCATGGGAATTCTATCGAAACGTGACAACCCCCTCGCGTTCCCACCCAGAGGATGAGATACATTGGTTCAGAATGACCAGAAAATATCCTTCGGCGGCAACCAGGACCGGCATCGCCATCCTGGCCCCTGGCTTCGTCCTTTTGCTCGCGCTCGGCAGCGCGGCGTGTCAGGGTAAACACGACCGGGTCATCCTCGAAAACGAACAGCCGGATGCCGGACAGCGCCCGGTTTCCCTGATTCTCATGAACGATTCGAAGGCCAGCGCCCAACTGCTGAGCGGATTCTATCCGGTTGAAAACGGCGCGTGGCGATGGACGGCCGGAAAGTTCTCGGTTCTGCTGGCTACTCCGCCCGGCGCCGCCCAAAGCGGTGCCACGCTGACCCTCGCGCTCACCGTTCCGGACGCGGTCATCACGAAGCTCAAAGACACCACCCTGACGGCCTTGATCAACGGAACGAAATTGCAATCGACCAAATACACTAAGCCCGGACCGTATGTTTACACCGCGGACGTTCCGTCTTCCCTGCTGACCGCGAATACGGTAACGGTCGATTTCGCGCTCGACAAGAGCATGGCCCCAGGTGTCGACAAGCGCGAACTGGGAATCGTCACGTCCTCCGTGAGTCTCAATTCGAAGTAGTGAATTTGGACTATCGAATTCCGCAGGCAGCTTACTCGGGTTCGACTGAGATCTCCTGCACCACCACACCCAGTTCGCGCTTGTCTGAAGGCAATGCGCGAAGCGCCCGATCGAGCGAGAAATAGATCTCGGTCTTCCCTCGGGTTATCCATGCGTCGTTCAACTCGCGGCGGAAGACGTACTGGCCCGGCCGGGACCAGGTTTCCGGCGCAAGAACGTGGCCACCGAATCTTGCTGTCAGAGTAAGAGAACCGAGCGTCCGGATTGTGTTATCGGGAATATAAAGCCGCATCAGCAAGTAAGTGCGGCCCGTATCCGGGTGCGGAACGTGCGAGAGATCGAGCATGGCGGAAAACTCGCGCCTGGTCCAGCGAAACCCACCCGGTTCCGGCGGATAGAAGCCAGTCAGCTGGTTGTCGAACCGGGACGTATTCATTGGGATGCGGACTTCAGGCGAATCGCCCGGGACCGACGCGCTACGAATGCTGTTCGGGGTGATTTCGATAACCTCGGCATAGATATTCCCATTCTGCTGCTTGATGCTATGTCTGCGAACGACGGGACGTGCGGTGGCGAGAGTTCGGAGAAATCCGTTCGAAGCCTGCGGGAACTGGCGATTGTCAGGTCCGTTCAGCAGGAATACGCCCCCTTCCCGGATCTCGTCAATCCAGGGACGACCCGAAAAGCTGGCGGCTCCGGATGACGGCGAATAGATCTCTCTCAGTTTGCTCCTGCCGTCAGTCAGCACGTACAAGTTGTACTGGAGGCCCCAGTCGAGGATTTTGATTTCACGGCCCTGAAAGTTCTGCTCGAGATAGCGAGCTAACTCAACTCCACCGTTCGACCAGACGCCAATACCGCGCGTGTTTTTCAATCCAAGGATCGACTGAGCCTGCCAATACAGAGCTGAAGATCCGTATATACAGAGAAGAATGCCGGATATCAGCCATGCATGGCTGAACCGGGCGTGAAGTATCGTGCAGGCGAGAACCACGATCGCTATGGCGAACGGCACGAGGATGACGAGATGATGCTCAGCCACCTGGAGCCGCGAGAAAAACAGGATTCCGGCGATAAAGAGGAATGTCAGCGTCAGAAACTGAGCGAACGAGCGCCGCCCGGTTTCTTCGTGCCGGCTCCAGAACAAACAGAGGAGACACGCCAGCAACACGACAATCGGGAAAAACCACATTTGCCAGGCCGGTAGCGGTGGCCCGTTCCACATGACGCGATGCTCGCCGTCCGACAAGAGCGTATCGGCAAAAAGAAATACCCGCTGGCGAAGAAGCAGGAGCATCGGCTGGGAGACGGTAAGATGCTTTTGCGCTTTCCACGTAGCCCCATCGGACAAGATCTGATACAGGAGAAAAGGAAATCCCCCCAGGATACCCCCGGCCACGATCGCGGCGGCGTGGGAGACGGGAACCAGGATGCGGCGCCGATAAACAATGGCGGCGGAGATCCCGCCCGCCAGCAAAACCCAGACGAAGTTTGCCCGGCTCCAGACTCCGAACCCCACAGCCAGGCCGAGACCGAATGCCGCGAGCGTGGATTTTCGTGTTCCGTAGATCGCGACACAGGCGCATGTCAGTCCAAGTGCCGCCATGATGCCACCGTTGGCGCCATTGTCGAAAATCACCATATTCAGAAACGCGGGGTTGATCGCGAGCGCAAATACGGAAAGCGAGGCGGCCCTCCAGCCGAACCGCCAGTCGATGAGTATGTAGATTCCCCAGATCGTTAACCCGCCAAACAGAAGTGCCACCAGGCGGATGAGAGGCGTGTGGGCTCCAAACACCGCAAAGAACGGTAGATTCGCGTATTCCTTCGCAGAACCAACGTAAAGGAATGCCATGAGTGGAATGCAGTGGTGAAACGGGCATACCCACGCATGTGGTGTATTCTCCAATTCGAATACCGCCGGGGAGCGCTGCATGTGGACTCCACCCGCCACCAGCATGGCTTCGTCGTACTGAAGACCGGGTTTCTGCGCGATCAGGCCAATGCCCCAAAGGCAATAGATGCCGATGGCGGCCGTAATCAGCCAGTTCCGGCTCAAATTTTCCCGCGGGAAGTGTGCATTTTTCAGAGGAGTCTCGCCTCTACGGAAGCTCAATCGGATAATATGGGGTCATTATAAGCCCTTCCTCATCCGCTTCAGCAACACGATGCGGCGCTCAATTCCAGAGTTCTATAGTAGTTGATTCCCGTGGGCATACCTGCAAAACCCGATTCTCCGAACGGCGTTTCCGCCACTCGAACGCAGTTCGCGCGCGCAGGCCGTCTGCTCTGGTGGCTTGTGCCCGTGTTCTTTCTTCTCTGGATCGATCGCTATGGGCTGAAATGCTGGTTTATGCAGGACGATTTCGCCTGGCTCGGACTGCTGCGCGAGGTTCACGGGTCCCGCAGTTTGCTCAATGCTCTATTCGCGCCGGAGGCCCAGGGCACGATCCGCCCGTGGAGCGAACGCGGCTTCTTCCTGCTGTTCGAAAGCCTGTTTGGCCTTGACAGCCTGCCCTTTCACATTTGCGTGTTCGCCACCATGGCCGCGGATGCCGTTCTGGTTGCCTGGATTACCCTCCGGATTACAGGTTCGCGGATCGCGGGCTCGATGGCCCCGGTACTCTGGATCGCCAACTCCTCGCTCTCCACCGTCCTTGCATGGACTTCCGCCTATAACGAAGCACTCTGCGCGTTGTTTCTTCTGGCCGCAATGGCTTCGTTTATTCGTTTCGCCGAAACCGGGCGCCGCGTCTTCTGGTGGTGGCAACTGGTGATTTTCATCCTGGGGTTCGGCGTTCTCGAAGTCAATGTCGTATACCCGGCGCTGGCTGCCGTCTACGCTTTATTCGTCGCGCGAACGGCTGCGAAGCGGCTGCTTCTCAGTCTGATACCGCTATTTTGTATCTCGATCGTCTATTTCGTGCTGCATCGGGTGGCTGCGCCGCTGCCAACCGATGGCCCCTACGCCGTTCACGTCAATGGGCGGATATTTCAGACTCTGGCGACCTATTGGAAATGGGCTCTGATTCCACAGCACTGGCCGGACAAGTTCCTGTTCCGCGCGCGAGCCCTGCTCTGGGTAATAACCGCCGTTCTCGCCGCTTTCTCCATTCGCGAACTCATGAAGCGCCGCTACCGGGTGCTCTTTTTTGCCTCCTGGTTTCTGATATCCCTGGCGCCCATGCTTCCGATCCCGGAACATCTCACGGACTACTACCTGACGATTCCCCTGATTGGATTGTCGATGCTGGGCGCGTGCGGCATCGCCCTTGCCTGGCGCAGCTGGTGGCCATGGCGGGCCACCGCTCTGTTGCTGGTGGCTGTCTGGCTACCCTTGACGATTCGCGATTCGCTCACCGCCAGCCAGTGGTGGCTCGACCGGAGCCTGGCCGTCCGGGGCATGGTCCTTGGAGCCGAAGCCGCCCACGAAAAACACCCCGGAAAAGCGATCGTGCTGGATGCGGTCACCAGCGCTCTCTATGACGATGCGATTTCCCAATCCGGCTTCTATCCAACAGGGTTCGATGACGTGTATCTCACGCCAGGCTCACAGGATACAATCCAGCCCGCGGTGAATCCCGAACTGCTGCAAAAGATGACGCTGGCACCTGCGGTTATGAAAAATGCCATTACCCACGACAGTGTTGTGTTATACTCTGTTGTCGGTGATCGCCTCCAGAATATAACAGAGGCTTATGAGCGGTCCGCGCTGGAGCGTTTTCTCCTGGACAAGCAACTGGACCAGGAACCCCGTCGAGTCGACGTTGGCAGTCCCCTGTTCGCTTACCTGCTGGGTCCTGAATGGTTTGGTGTGGAGTCAGGTGCTCGCTGGATGCCACGGCGGGCTACGGTTCGGCTGGCGGGACCGGGATCGGCGAAAGATCGGCTGATTCTCGAAGGATATTGCCCGGATTCTCAACTGAAAGCTGGCATCGTGCATCTTTCAGTGTCGGTGGATGGAATTCCACTGGCAGCCGCACAAATCGGCGAGCCGGGAGATTTCCGGCGTGTACTGGATTTGCCGCCGTCGCTGATTGGCAAGCCTGTGGTGGAGGTTGCCATCGCGGTAGACCGGGTGACGCATGAACCCGGAGGACGCGAACTGGGTCTGGTGTTCGGGACCGTTGCCATCCAGTAGCGGCCGGATCGGATGGTTTCATCCGAATTTAATCTTTCGCTAATAGACGCTGGCTTCCGGTTGAGGTAGTCTGGACAGAATCCAGGGAGCGGTCAGCGCTTTGGCACGGAACTTGCTGTTGATGTGCAGCATGAGTTGCAGAAAAAGAAACCTCTCGAAAGATGAGAAAAGTTTAAACTTTCGGCACTCAGACTTTTTGAAACTTTGACGGTATATTTTCGTCTCTAGCTGAGAAGACAAAAGTAGAAACGAAAGCAGCCACGCAGACGTGGGAAGACGAGGAAATTGAAATGACCAAGGTTGAATTGGAGAAGTATAAAAATATCCTGGAAGCGAAGAAGGCGGAGTTGACCGGCGCTCTACGCAACCGCGACGAGATTGTCATCGAAAAGGCGCCTGACGCTCTCGATGAAGTGCAACTGGCGGGCGAACGCGAGTTGGCAATTCGCAATCTGGATCGGGACTCGAACATGTTGCGGCAGATCCGCCGAGCATTGGCCCGTATCGCGGATGGCTCCTATGGCGTATGCCTGCACTGCGAGGAAGACATCTCGCCCAAGCGCGTGAATGCGGTGCCGTGGGCTGCTTTCTGCATCAAATGCCAGGAGCAGGTGGATCGGCATGAGATTGAAGTCGAGGACACGGCGGACCTGTTCGCCAGCGCCGCGTAGATCGCAACTTCAAACGTCTGATGTGTGTCCGGGCGGATCCTGTGCGGTCCGCCCGAACTGTTTCCGCCACCCGACAAAAGACGTCATCCGTCCCGCCCGATCCCGTTCCCGGCGAAAAGAATAGAACCGGTCAGAGGCGCAAAAGGTGCACTCCCCGCATTTCCAGATATTCGCGACTCCCGCGGCCACGAGTTGCTTTTCGTTGATCGCCCGCAGGTCGAGATGTACCGGATTGGGAACCGTTATCCCGAACCGGCGCGCCACTTCAGGACCGACCTCATAACAGCAGACACCGATCGAAGGTCCGATGGCGGCCCGCAGATTCTCCGGACGTATGTTCCATCGCACCGCCAGGGCGCTAACAGCGGCGGCGGCAATATTTTCCGCCGTGCCGCGCCACCCTGCGTGAATTGCCGCAACCGCCCGCGTCCCCGGATCGACGAGCAGGATTGGCACGCAATCGGCGGTTTTCACCCCCACCACGACACCCTCCCGGTCAGAAATCAGAGCGTCGCCGTCGCCGAGCGGCCCGGCCGCCGCGTCCTGCACCACGGCGGAGTGAATCTGCTTCGCCGTGACGATCGGCTCCGGGTACGTGGAAGAGCGCAGCCCGAAGCCGTGCACCAGACCCTCGATACCCTCGAAATTGGGCGCCGTAATCATATGCGCGCAATCGCGACTGGTTTGCCGTACACCTGCCGAAAGGTCTCCGACTGACGCTCCGCCGCCCAGATCTCCAGATCGATATCTGTTTCGGGTGGAACATTCAAAGCGATCAGAAAATCGTTCTCGCGCTGCTTCGATTCTACCGACCGGACTCGCTGCTCCTGGCTGCGGTCCAGGCTGTCCGCCATTCGGAGCAGCGGGATCAGATAGCCTACCGCCCTCCGGCTCTCGACATCCAGTTGCTGCAAATTGCCGTGCTCGGGCGCGGGCAGCGCTTTCCGGTGGTAGCGGCAGAGATTGGCGATGAACTCCCTTTCATTCAGCGTGAAACCAGGCAAATCGGAGTTCGCCACCAGGTAGTAGGAGTGCTTGTGGTGCCGCGTATCGCTGACGTAGTGACCCGTGTCATGGAGGTAGGCAGCCGCCTCCAGCAGACGGCCATAATGCGCGGGCAGACGGTGGGCGTTCTGAAAACCCAGAAAGAGGTCGTTGGCCAGCCGTGCCACTTTGCGCGCGTGACGCAGGGTAACCCCGAAGTGTTCCGCCATCTGCTCCACCACGCTCCGCTGTTCCACGGAAAGCTGCGTCAGCCCGCGGTCGATTCCGCGAGTTGCCAGATCCGTAATGATGCCGTCCCGAACCCCCGCGGCAGAGTAAAAAAGCGCGGGCATGCGAAACGCCTCGAGCAGATGCAACAGCACGGCCGTGCCGGGAATGATGATCTCGGCGCGGCGGGGGCCAATGCCGGTGATCTTCTGCCTCGCCCCGATATCCAGTGCCGAGATGTCGCGATAGAGCTTGCGAATCTGCGGCGTGGTCGCGCGCCGGCGGTCGCCTTCGTCCCGGCGTGCCCGGGGGATGCGATTCACCGCGCAAATGATGGCGGCCGCGGTGGAGGATGTCCCCACAACCCTGTCGATCCGAGTGGAGCCGATCCGCCGGACCGCGGAGCCGATTCGTTCTTCCACGTACTCTTCCAGACGGTGCAGTTCCGCCGCCCGCGGAGGGTCCGACTTCAGAAACAGCTCCTGCAGACGCAACGCCCCGAGCGGCTTCGAAAACGTGTTGCCGATATGTTCACGGTCGCTCAGAATAATCTCGGCGCTGCCGCCGCCAATGTCAATAATCAGAAACCGCTCTTTCGGATGCGGCCAGCGGCTCTTTACGCCCAGCTGAATCAGGCGGGCTTCCTCCTGGCCCGAGATGACCTCCACCTCCGCGCCGAGCGCCGCCGAAGCCCGCACGATGAACTCCTGCTGATTGCCCGCATCCCGGACCGCCGCGGTAGCGACGGCGCGTACGGTCTTCACTTCCAGCTTTTTGTATTGCTGGCCCATGACCCCGAGCACGCCGCAGATCATGTCCATCGATTCCTGGCTGATGCGGCCCGAGCGGAAGACGCTCGCACCGAGGCGGGTGACCTGCCTTTCCGACGCAAGGATACGCGGCGGCGCGCCATCCACGGCCTCCGCTGCTTCCATCCGAACCGAGTTGCTGCCGATATCGATGGCGGCGTAGCGCGGCATCCAACGCTATAATAGCGGGCAACCTCACTTCGGCCGAATGGATTCCCTCTTCACGCCCAATCGTCATCGCGGCAAGCTCATTGTGGTCGAAGGAATCGACGGGTCCGGCAAGAGCACGCAAATCTCACTTTTGAGCCGCTGGCTTCGTTCGCAGGGCCTCGCGGTCGCTTTCAGCGAATGGAACTCCTCTCCGCTCGTGCGCGAAACCACGCGCCGGGGCAAGAAAAAGGAGATGTTCACTCCCACCACCTTCAGCCTGATCCATGCGACCGATTTCGCCGATCGCACCGAGCGCTACATTCTCCCGCTGGTGCGTTCCGGCGCCATTGTCTGTGCCGACCGGTACGCCTATACCGCTTTCGCGCGCGATGTTGCCCGCGGAGTCGATCCGCAATGGGTGCGCAATCTCTACAGTTTCGCCATTCGCCCCAATCTTGCGTTCTACTTCAAGACTCCGCTCGAAGTAGCGCTCGGACGCATTCTCGGCGGACGCGACGCCCTGAAATATTACGAGGCGGGCATGGATCTCAAAATAAGCCGCGACGTGGAAGAGAGTTTTCGCATCTTTCAGGGCCGCATTCTGGCCGAGTACGAAGCCATGGCGGAGGAGATGGGCTTCCATGTCATCGACGCCACGCAATCGATCGAAGATCAGCAGCGTCAAATGCGAGCCGTTGTCGTGAGAGGGCTCGGCCGCAGCCTGAAGTCCGGGGTCCTCAAGGTGCCTCTGGTCGATACCGCGGCGTGGAAATAAACCCAAAATGCCCAGCACCAGCACCCCGCTCATCCTGCCCAAACCGCTCGCGCCTTACGCGGAATCGCTGCCCGGAATCGATACCGCAAACCTCACCGGCAAGCTCATCGTCATCGAAGGCGCGGACGCAGTCGGCCGCTCGACACAGGTGTCGCAACTCCGTCTCTGGCTGGAGCAGGAAGGGCACGCCGTTCTCGACACGGGCATGGCGCGCTCGGCCCTCGCGGGCAAAGGCATTGCCCGGGCGAAGGAAGGCAACACGCTCGGCCCCGTCACGATGACGCTCTATTACGTCACCGATTTTGCCGACCGCCTGGAAAATGAGATTATCCCGGCCCTGCGCGCCGGCTTCATCGTCCTGACCGACCGTTATACCTTCTCGATCATGGCCCGCGCCATCGCCCGGGGAGAAGACCCGCGCTGGATCGAGCGTGTCTGCGGCTTCGGCCTCGTGCCGCACGCTGTCTACTATCTGCGGGCGAAAGTGAAGGACCTCGTCTCCCGCGTCGTCATCGGCCGCGGGGCCTTCGACTACTGGGAAAGCGGAATGGATTGCCACTTCGGTGACGATCTGTACGAAAGCTTCGTCAACTATCAGACGCGCCTCATTCGCGCCCTTGACCGCATGGCTGCCCGTTATGGGTTTATCGACATCGATGCGAGTAAGCCGCCCGAAGCCATATTTCACGAATTGCAGCGCCGGATCACGTCTCTGCAAATCAAAAAGGTGAATGGGACGGCGGCCAGGAGCACGCGGCCCGCTAAAGTTACCAGAAAGGTTTCCGGCTGATGGAGTTGTACGTCTTCCGTCATGGAATTGCGGAGGATGCCGCGCCGGGCCAGCCGGATTCCAGCCGCGCGCTGACGGATGAGGGCCGGAAGAAGGTGGCCGAAGTTGTGAGGACAGCGCGGCGGGCGGGCGCCAGACCATCGCTCATCGTTTCCAGCCCTTATGCAAGGGCGCTGCAAACGGCACTCGCCGCGGCGGAGGAATTCGACTACCAGGGCGATGTCCTCCAAACAGAAACCCTGGTTCCCCACGGCACGCCGGAAGCCGTCTGGGACGAGTTGCGGCAGTATCGCGACGAGTCTGCCATTCTGCTCGCCGGGCACGAGCCGCTGCTGAGCCGGCTGGTAGCGTATCTGCTCGCGGCTCCTGCCTTGCGCGTGGAGATGAAGAAGGCGGCTATGGTGCGGATCGACGTCGAAAGTTTCGGACCGGCGCCGCATGGCACTCTGCGCTGGATGATCACGCCCAGGTTGACCGGGTAGGTCTTGCTTTGTCCGTATACTTTTCTATATAAAGTACTCTATGACAGTATTCGATCTGCTCTTCATCGTCGGATTCGTCGCGACGGTGGCGACTCTGTGCATGGCCGCTATTTCCGCGATTCGAGCGAGGCGCGCTCAGCGGCCACAATCCTCCGCAAATGCGCTTTCAGCGTTGGCGCATACTTCGTGATCGTGGTTCTTGTGTCGCTCGTCTCTCCGCGGCGCGTCCTGCATACCGGTGACCCGCGTTGTTATGACGACTGGTGCATGGCGGTCGAAAGTGTAAAACCCGTCATTCTGAAAGGCTGCATCGCTTATATTGCGAACCTCCGGCTCTTCAGCCGGGCTCGGCGCGTATCGCAACGCGAGAACAACCTGGTGGTGTATCTGACCGACAGTCGCGGCCGCCGCTACGACCCGGTTCCGGACAGATCGGCAATCCCTCTGAATGTCAGGCTCGGGCCGGAAGAGTCGATTGAAACCACGCGAACTTTCGAAGCGCCGGCAGATGCAAAAGGTCTTGGCGTAGTGATCGCGCACGAGGGCGGCTTTCCCCCGATGAACTGGCTCATCGTCGGCGAGGAAGCGTGGTTTCGCAAACCGGCCATCGTGGCATATCATCCGTGAATATGAAGCACGCCGCGTGGTTGGTTTTGCTGCTCTCCTTTCCGGCATTCGCGCAGAGCGTTCCGGGTGACAACGCCGCATCCGCAAACATGCAAAAACGCATGGAGTCGATGAAATTGTTCATCGCGTCGGGCATCGGCGGCGGGCAGCAGGCAACTCCGCGCACGGTCGTGCCTCTCACGGTCATGCGGATGAACAAGCCGACATCTGTGCAATCCCTCTTCTGAATGCGGCGCCTCCAGGTAATTTCAGCGGCCGCATGAGGATCGCGGTTCCTCGCGCGCCAACGGAAAAATGCCGAGCCCGCCGGCATTACCCGCGCCTGCCTGCGACGAGGCATTGTTCCGAAACAGATAGCGCAGTTCAGATCCCGAACTCCGTCAGCAATCTGTCCAGCAGATCCTGGACCTGCAGGTGAGGCGCCCACCGGCGAAGGTAGCCAACATCGAGCCGATTCCCCGCGGCGCGGCAGACTCCCCGCAGATCGTTCCATTGGCGCTCCGAGCTTTCACCCCCGGAGCGATACCATTCGAGCTTGCGCAGCACTGTGTCTTCCGCCGACGCTACCGCGCACTCGATGGCTTCCCGGCCATCCGGACGGATCTCCCGAAACACGCGCCGCCCGAATTCGGTTCTGCTGTACTCGTCCTTCCGGAGAGGGAACAGATCGAACTTCCACGCCGTGCCAGTGTGGATCAGGTTTGCCGCGCGCCCCCGCTCGAAAGCTTCTCGGATCAGGATGGGATCGGCGTAAAACGCATCTTGCAATTGAGCGGCAAAACCGTCGATCTGCTCTGGCTTCAGGTCGACGACGAGGTCGACGTCGAGCGTGGTTCGCGGCACTCCATGAGTCGAACTGGCCACCGAGCCACCGATCTCATAGGGGATCTCCATCCGGTCCAGAACTTCCAGTAAACGGCCAAGGGCCTCAGCGGGCGTGCCCATGTTATTCCGGGCGTTCGTCCGCTTCAAACGGCTGCTCGGGGTCCCAGCCGTACGCACGAATCATCAGGTGACGCGGCAATCGCAGCGCCGCGGACCGCAGGAAAATCTCGCGCTCAGAGGCGTCGGGATACCTGGCGCGAACGCCGGATTCCGCCATCCGGAGTGCAAAATCTGTCAGGTCGAACGCGATCGCAAGGCGTTCGCCCGGCGTCTTCCTTCGCAGCAACTCCAACCACGCTTCCATCGCGCGTGGGTCTGTATCCGTGAACTCGGAAGGGTGCGGCGACATGTAGCCCGATTCTACCGCCCCGCGCAGGCCGGATAAGCACCTCAGCCCCGCATTCCGCTACAATCGACCGATGACGTTTCGTGAATCGACGGCAAATTACGAAGACTGGTTGTCGCATGAAATCGAGCTCATTCCGGAGGATCTCTCCCACAAGCACGAGGCGATGCGGACTGCGATTTTCCCCTTCTTCCGCGCCACCTTCTACCGCTGGGCGCAACTATGGCCGGACATCTGCCCTGCGTGCGCCAAAGCGCCCGACGTGCTGGCAGTGGGCGATCTCCATGTGGAGAACTTCGGCACCTGGCGCGATATCGAAGGCCGCCTGGTCTGGGGCATCAACGACTTCGACGAGGCAAGCTCCATGCCGTACACCATCGATCTGGTCCGGCTGGCCGCCAGCGTGCACCTCGCCATCGACACGGAACAATTGCAGATCGCCCATCGCAACGCCTGCGGCGCCATCCTTGCCGGATATAAAGCGTGCCTCGAAGCAGGCGGCCTTCCGTGGGTGCTCGGCGCCAGACACGAGTGGTTGCTCGAAATGGTGAACCCCAGCCTGCGCGACCCCATCGGGTTCTGGAAAAAACTGGAAGCTCTCCCGAAGTACGCATACAAAATTCCCGGCAACGCGCGGCGAGGGCTCGAAAAGATGTTGCCCGAAGAAGATTCGAAATACAAACTCGCCCACCGGGAAGCCGGTATGGGAAGCCTGGGGCGCCAGCGTTTTGTCGCCACCGCCGAGTATGAAGGCGGACCCGTCTGCCGCGAAGCCAAGGCTCTCGCGCCCTCCGCATGGGATTGGGCGCGAGGCGGAGAGCCGCGGACGATCCGCTACCAGAAAGCTCTCGATACCGGGGTCCGCGCCAGAGATCCGTTCGTGCGTCTGCAGGGCCACTGGATCGTCAGGCGCCTCGCGCCCGACTGCTCCAAAATCAACCTTGCCGCGTTCCCCCGCGAAAAGGATGAAACCCGCCTCCTGCAGGGCATGGGATGGGAGACGGCGAATCTGCATCTGGGGTCGGGACGCACCGCGGAAATTCTGGCCGATCTCAGCAAGCGCCGCGCCAACTGGCTCCACAAAGCGGCAACGAAGATGGTGGAGGCCACCACGAACGACTGGAAGGAATGGCGGACCGCGCCCCGGTCCGCCAGGGGCACGGGTCAGGCCAGGGGTGCGAGTTAGGATGGAAACGTGCCTTATTGCTTCGTATTTTCTTCCCTTCCAACGGGATCGCTCCGGCCGTGAAGCGATCTCCCCTGCTTCCCATCTTTCTGATCGTCCTGGTTGACGTCCTCGGCCTGACGATTATTCTGCCTTTGCTTCCCTTCTACGCCGAACATCTGGGCGCGTCGGCCACCGTTGTCGGCCTGCTCATTTCGACCTACGCGCTCTGCCAACTCATTGCCGGCCCCATCCTCGGCCGCATGTCGGATCACATCGGGCGCAAGCCGCTCCTCATCGTGAGTCAGATGGGAACGCTTGCAGGGTTCCTGATCCTGGCATTTTCAAATACTCTTTCGCTGGTTTTCCTTTCGCGCATCATCGATGGCCTGACCGCCGGCAACCTTTCTTTGGCCCAGGCTTATATCGCCGATGTCACGGAGCCCGAGAACCGCGCCAAATCATTCGGCATCATTGGCATTGCATTCGGAATCGGCTTCCTGATCGGCCCGGCCATTTCCGGCTTCCTCGCGCAATTCGGCCTCGCATACCCGATCTTCGCCGCTGCGTTCCTCTCGGCATCGAGCATTGTCTGCACCGCAACCCTGCTCCCCAAAGTCGAACCGCATACCAATCAGGGCGAAAGCGGTCCCGGCGGCCGCCGCCTCGGCATCCTGGAGTGGAGGGGTTACGCGGAATACTTCAAACGGCCCGCGCTGGGCGCCCTGCTGTGGCAGTTCTTCTTTTTCGCCTTCTCCTTCTCCCTTTTCGTCTCCGGCTTCGCGCTCTACGCACAGCGGCGTTATACGTTTCACGGGCAGCCGTTCGGAACCAAGGAGGTGGGTTATATCTTCGCCTATGTCGGATTCCTTGGACTTATCCTGCAGGGAGGATTGATTGGAAGGCTGGTCAAATGGCTCGGCGAGCGGACGCTGGTATGGACAGGCTTTGGCGTGAGCGCGCTTGGTTACGGCCTGCTCGCATGGACGAACACGATCGGGCAGTTACTGGGCGCCAGCACCGTAAGTTCCTATGGCGGCGTGCTTCGACCCTCCGTCACATCGCTGATTACGCAACAGGCCGGCAAGCGCGAGCAGGGCGTGGTGTTGGGATTGACGCAGTCAATCACCTCCGTCTCCCAGATCGTTGCGCCCGTCATTGCCGGAACGCTGATCGATCACGGACAACTCGCCGTCTGGGCACTGGCCACGGGCGGCGTCGCGCTGGTGGGAATGGTGGTTAGTTTCCGGCACAAGAGCGACGAACACGCTTGAAAATCCCGCCCGAAAAACGTGCCGCTGTCGGTTTCATCGTCTGTCTGGGTGTCGTAAGCCTGTTTGCCGACATGACGTATGAAGGCGCACGCAGTATTATCGGGCCGTATCTGAAAGATCTGGGCGCCACGGCATTTGAGGTGGCTGCCATCACCGGCTTCGGCGAAATGCTGGGCGCCGGTCTGCGGTTCTTTTCCGGCCGCCTGGCCGACCGCACGCACGCTTACTGGGTGCTCACCTTCCTCGGCTACGCGACGAACGTCATCGCCGTGCCCGCTCTCGCTCTCGCGGGAAACTGGCAAATGGCCGCAGTCCTGGTCATCGCCGAGCGCACGGGAAAGGCTTTGCGCGGGCCTGCGCGCGACGTGCTGCTTTCGAGCGCCACCGAAGAAGTGGGTCATGGCTGGGGATTCGGCCTGCATTCGATCATGGACCAGACCGGCGCGGTGATCGGGCCTCTGCTGATGGTGGTGGCCATCGCGCGTTCGCAACATTTGGGGTCCGAGTTCCTGTGGTTAGCGGTGCCGGCGGTGGGAACGCTGATCGCCCTGGCGGTGGCCCGTGTTCTCTACCCTTCGAGGGGCGTGGGGGCGACTTCCGGGGCCACTCAGATCCTGCCGCGCGTCTTCTGGATTTATGTGGCCGCGGCAGGGCTTCTGGCCTGTGGGACCGTGGATTTTCCTCTGCTCGCGTATCGATTCGAAGACGCGAAACTCCTCACGGAGGCGCAAGTTCCTCTGCTCTACTCCGGTGCCATGGCCGTGGACGGATTGACGGCCCTGTTCTTCGGCAGATTGTTCGATCGCTACGGGGTGGCAGCGCTGGTCTCCGGCATTTTAATTTCTCTCTTTGCGCTGCCTCTCGGATTTCTGGGGGGAACGGGAGCGGCCGTCGCGGGCGTGGCGTGCTGGGCCACGGGAATGGGAGTGCAGGATTCCTGCCTGCGCGCCGGCATCGCACAGGCTGTGTCGATGAACAAACGCGGCACGGCGTTCGGAGCGTTCAATGGAGTTTACGGCGTGATGTGGTTTCTCGGCAGCCTCGCTATGGGATTGCTCTACTCTCGCGGACTGGTGGCGCTTGTGGCGTTCGGAGTTGCTGCGCAACTGGCGGCGGCTGCGATGTTTTTCAGGCTGCGTACGCGGCAGGAAATTTAGTCAGCGCCGATGGCCGAAGCTGTGCCCGAAACTCCTGGGCGCGCTTCGCGGCGAACCGAAACGCCGGCCGCTGCCGGAGCCGAAACGTTTTCCCTCGCTGCTTTCAGTCGCTTCGGGCCGTGAAAAACCGGATCGCGCGGACGATGAAGGCGCCCCGGACTCCCGGCTCGACGAATACGCGGACCCCTTGAAACCACCCGACTGCACATACCGGCTGCCCGCGTAGCGCTGCTCCGTGAATGTCCCATGGCTGCCATACTTCGGCGGACTGGAGGGGGTTTCCTGGCCATAGTAAGTACGGCCAAAGCGCCGTGCCGTCTGATAGCCGTCGTACTCATTGACATAGACCGGGTGGTAACCGTGCCCCCACAGCAACTCGCGCATGATCAGATACTGGGGCAGGAACGTCCAGACGCTCTGGCCGCCTGAGTGGCTCCAGTAACCGTACTGGTTCGAGCCCTGCGCGGGCGATGCGATGTAAGCGAATCCAGCCGGCTGGACCGTGGTCTGAGCTTCCGAATCGAACTGGCCCGCATCTTTATGGGCGATGGCCATGCCGAGATCGTTTTCGACGGAGCGATAGGCGGATGGCGAAACCTCCACCCACCGGTCGTCGTGCGAAACCTGAGTCTGTTTCGCAGCCACATCGACGAAGTGCGTTCTTACGATGTTGAGCTTCTCAGAGTAAACCGTATCGCCGCCGCGGTGCGCCACGTCGAGATCGGTCAGAATCTTATCCCATGCGTCATAGAGCTGGCCGCACGATGCGCGTAATTCGTCCGCGCCCTGAGTAAGACTGGCTTCATCGCGGACCAGAGTCTGATTCGCCTGGATAAGCATCGCGATCTCGGGCCCGGTGGCCTTTCCCGCCGCCGCGTCCTGCCGTGCCTGTTCCGTGGCGCGCCACTGCGTTTCCCCGCCTTCCGACGATTGCCGCAGGCGCGCGAGACGGTCGTCGAGAACCGCCTTCTTCGCGGGCCAATCCTGCTCCGCCTGCGCCACGGTCTTCGAAAGTGGCCCCGGATCGGCACCGTGAATCCGGTCGTACTCATGCTGCATGGCGGCCAGATAGTGAGGAATATTCTGCTGGAAATCGAGCCAGCTGTTGGCCTCGGATGCGATTGCGTCCGAATCGCGCAGAGCGGACTCCCGCAGACTGCGTTCATCGTGCAGCAATTGTTCGGCGCGCGCGCGATCGGCGCCATGCAGTTTGTCGAACTGCCGCAGATCGTTTCTTGCGCGGTCGAGAGCGCTCTCCGCGGATTGCAGGCGCGCGGGCCAGGCCGTCGCCACCGGCGTGCCGGCAAAGAGATCCGGCGCGTGCGCCATGTCGTCGTGCACGGTCTGCCGCGCATTCCGCAACTGCCGTTCGGCCTGTGGAAGCCTGTCTTTTTCCGCTGCGATTTCATCGCGCAGCGACCTCGGCAAGCCGCCGCAACCGGCCAGCAGCAAAGCCCCGGCAATCGCGAGACAGGACCTGGAAACGTTCATTTTCAAGCTCCCCGGTAAACGCCGATGTCCGACGGTTCAACCCTGACCCAGATGGACGCGGTGAAAGGCTCACCTTCGAACTTGCGCACGCTCAGGGAACGTTTGCCGTCCTGTTCATGGAACTGCCAGCAATAGAAACCGCGGCCCGCGGTTGTATTGCCTTCGCTGAAAACACCCATCTCGCGGCTGAACCGGTAGAGCCAGAACTTGCCTTCGAAATCGAAGAAATCGGCCGGATTCTGACGCGTATCCATCTGCGCCATGTCCTCTTCGCTCATGCCCATCTCGTCGAGCGTGATGCGGCGTCCGTCGAAGTTGCCAAGCACCTCGACCGCGTCTTCCTTGTGGATCTCAAGGTAAACCCTGCGATCGCGCCACAGGCCGCTCAACACAGTCCACCGGCTGCTGCCCGCTTCATACAGATCGCGGCGATCCACGGTGAAATCCAGATCGCTGAAATCCTCCGCCGCGCCGGTGACGGAGAGATTGTCCGCAACGCGCGCATCGGTGACCTTCAGATTCGCCAGATCCACCTGGGGCGCGGCGTGCCCCGGTTTGCGATCGAAAAACATACGCCTAACGGCCGCCGGCCGCCGGCAGTTCCTTCTGAACGGTCACTGTCGTCGCGCGCTCGCGCTTGAGCGCTTCCAGTTCGGCGTCCACCGTATGGCCCTGTAGTTTCGCAAACTCAGCTTCCAGATCGGGATCTTTACCAGCGTTCGCCAACTGGTCGAAAGCTTTGGCCGTAGCTTCTTCTTTGGCCACGGAGCGCTCGAAATTCGAGAGCGTGGCGAACGCATTGTCCGCCTTCCCCACGCCGGCCAGAGCCTCGGAGACTTTGCGCTGCGCCAGGGCGGCGTTCTTGCGCGCCACAAGCGTGGTGGCGGTCCGCTCGCCGTCCTCGATCTTGTGTTTCAACTCGGTGACCTGCGCCTTCAACGACTCGCTCGCCTGCCGCGCGGAATCGATGGCGGTCTGCAGCGAAGCGATTTGTTTATCGCTCTCGCCTTTCCGGGCAAGCGCCTTTTTGGCCAGATCTTCGTTGCCCGCGTCGAGCGCCTGGCCCGCGCGGTCTTTCCATTCCTGCGACTGCCGCACGTACTTCTGATACTCGGAGTCGAGCTGATTATAGTTGCTCATGGCCATGGCCGAAGAGCGCACTACGTTGTTCAGCTCCGTCTTCATATCGTCCACGGTCTGGCGGACGGTGGCCTCGAAGGTTGCGTCCTCAATGGCCGTCATGCCCTGATTCGCCTGCCCGCGCGCAACGCGGCCGGCGCGATTGAAAATGTCTGAAAAGAATGCCATGGCTTCCTCTTTTTACGCGGAATGAAGATCTTTACCGATCAGGTCTTTGCCGATCAGATCCCTGGCGTGGACCACGTCGGCCAGCAGGAAACTGACGCAGGAAAGGATATCGTCCTCATCGTCCGGTCCCATCTCCTGCAGCTTGCAGAAATTGTTCAACGTGACGGCCACGCTGCCATCGCCCGTGTCGTACAACTGGAAGTGCGAGGTGGAGATGCCGCTGTCGGCGGCGAGCATCTTGCGCATGATTTCCGGCGTCACGGCGGCCGCCGGAACCGTCATGCAGACGAGCGAGAAAAACAGGATTTCACCAGCCAGGACGGCCTGCAGGGCGATGCCGCTGTCGACCTCCTGAATCCGGAGCACGCAGTCGCCCGACTCGGTGACGGAATAGCCTTTGGCGGCCAGAAGCGCGTGAATCTGGCCCGAAGTGGATGATGTTGCAATCGCCATAATGTTGAGTACGCAGCAGGATTCGGAGTTGTTCGGATCGTTTTTTATTCTATCCGCTCAGCGATTCGGAAGGAGACGGATCGCGCGGCATTTGAGCAAATGTTTATCGGACGTGGCAAGAGTAAACCCGCCGGCCAGCGCCGTAGCCGCAATGAACCGGTCCGCGGGATCCTTATGCGGGAGCTCGATCAGACGGCTGTGCATCGCGATTTCGTGAGTGAGTGGAGCCTCGTTCACAAATCCTTTGGCCAGCGCCTGGCGAATCCAGACACCCGGATCGGAATCGATCTGAATATTGCCGTTCTGAAACAGCAACATCGCTTCCCAGACGCTGACGGGAGATAGCCAAAGCTGATTTTCAGGGTTCTCAAGAGCCTCGGTCAGCCCTTTTTTTATTCGCCCCTTTTCAAGGAGAGACCAGAGCCAGATCCGGGTATCGAGAAGTATATTCACGCGCCGAGGACATCCCAATCGGATGCCGCGCTTGCCGGAGACTCAATATCGCCCGTGATTCTGGCGGTACCCTCCATGCAGCCCATGATAAGCCGCTTGCCAGGGGGGGAAACGGGCACGAGCTGAGCGACCGGCTTACCTCGTCTGGTGACGCGGATCGACTCGCCAGTCTTCTCGACCTTATCCAGAAGCGCGAGGCAGGTGGCTTTGAAGCTGGATGCGTTGATCGTTTCCATTCCTTTATCGTACTATAGTCATCCGGCTATAGTCACAACGCGTTGAGCACTTCTTCCGCGTGGCCCTCCGGCTTCACGTTGTTGAAAATCTTCACGATCTTCCCGTTTTCGATGACGAACGTGGTTCGGGCCACTCCCATCACCTTCTTGCCGTACATATTCTTCTCTTTCATGACGCCGTACTGGTTCGCGATATCTTTGTCGGCATCCGCCAGAAGGGTGAAGTTGAGATCGAACTTCTCTTTGAATTTTGCCTGCGCTTTCGTCGTGTCCGGTGAAACCCCGATGACGGTCACGCCTCTTTTGGCGAATTTCCGGACGGAGTCGCGGAACTCGCAGGATTCAATCGTGCAGCCCGGCGTGTCGGCGCGCGGGTAGAAATAGAGAACGATCTTTTCGTTCCCGTGATCCGCGAGATCGAATTCCTCGCCGGCATCGGTCTGAACTTTAAACTCGGGCGCGGAATCGCCTTCTTTGAGCATGGCTGGTCTCCTTAGCCGGTTGTATCATGCCCTGACGGGCGGGACTCAAGCCTCGCGCAGGAATTGCTGCAACTCCGCCAGCGTCTCTTTCGGCGCGCTTTCCTGCAGTGAGTGGTTACCGGGCAGGCCCTTGCCGGACACATTAACGCCTTCGTCCTTCCAGATACTCAGCACGTCGTACAACTTGCCCATGGCGCCATTGGCCGCCCATAAAACCCGCAGCGGGCACTGGATCTTTTTGCCCGCCTTGATATCCGCCGCATCGAGCTTCAGATCGATCGACGCCGACGCACGGTAATCCTCGCACATGGCGTGAATCGACGCCGGGTCCGTGTTGTTGCGCAGATATTCGATCTGGATCTCGTTCGTGGCCCTCGCCGCCCGCGCGTCGTTCACCTTCTGGAGTTCATCCTCCGGACCCGGCGCGCGCCGCAGGTAATTAAACCAGTGAAAGTAAGCCTGCACAAAGTCAATCGTCACGTGGCTGTAAAGGTAATGGGCGGGAACGATATCCAGCACCGCCAGTTTCGTGACCTTATCCGGATGGTCGAGCGCCATGCGCCGGCCCACGCGGCCCCCGCGGTCGTGGCCCACCATGCGGAACTGGTTGTAGCCCAGGTGCCGCATGACTTCCACGCCGTCGAGCGCCATCGGCCGCTTGGAATAATCCGAGTGGTCGCCGCCGCCCGGCGGCTTGCTCGAATCGCCGTAGCCGCGCAGGTCGCACATCACCAGGGTGTAGTCTTTGGCAAGATCGGGTGCGATGAGACGCCAGGTGATGAGAGACTGGGGCGCGCCATGGAACAGCAACACGGGCGGCCCGGAACCCCCGATCACGGTGTTGATTTCGGCGCCGGTGGTCTTGATCCTCTCATTGCGAAAACCGGGCGGGAACAGATGCTTCCACGCAGGCTCTTTGGCAGGGGTCTGCGCCGCAGCCTTCCCGGCCATCAGCGCCGCGGCGCCTGAGGCAAAAGCCGCCTGTTGCAGCAGCAACCGCCGGGTCGCACTAAATATCTCGTCTGGCATCGAAAAGCCTCCTGAAATTAACCGATCGAACAGTAAGATGCATTATATGCGAACAGGCAAGCGGTGTCTGCCCCGGTTATGGAGCAGGGTGTACGCAGCCGCATCGGCGTCTGTTATTCCCAGCCGGAACCGGCGCTCGCAGGCATGATCTTCATAAATGCCTCAACGCCATGGATCTGCCCGCCATAGACCTTGAACGCCTCCCACACAATCAGAGCGTTGCCTTCGCCATAGGATTTGGACTTCGTCTCCCCGAAGTTCATCCGCAACAGCACGATGCCGAGTTGTTCATCCACGGCGGCAACGCGCGTTGTAATACCCGGATGTTCCGTGATGGTCTGCGTCTTGATGTTCTCGCAACCGGCCCGCGCGCAGCCCTGCCCGGCCGTACGCACGCCGTTCTCAATCCGGTAGGCATCCGGCGCGAACGGCGCATCCACCTTGACGAAACTGCCAACCTTCAAACCCACCGGATAAAACAAAGCGGTCTTGATATCGTTCTCGCGCGACATGAGCTGCGAGCGATCCGGCACAACCGCCATCGCCGGACCGGCAGTCTTAAGCGCGGCGATAGCGAACAACGCTCCCTCGCTGCGCTTTCTCGTCACCTGCGTTTCAATCTCCGTGATCTTCCCGCCAGCCACCTTCAGCCGCAACATCAGCAGCGCGGGAGCGCCCGCCTCATCCACCACCACCTGCGATGCCGCGACGCCCTGACGGACGTCGATAATATCCTGCCTGTAGCCGTCAATCTTCGAGGCATCTTTCCAGAGCCCTTCGCCCGGTTTCATCGTCATCGTGTCTTCGGTGAATTTCACGTTTGCGCTCAGCGGCAGCGCGCCGGGATTGTGAGCCACCAGAGCGTCGAGGTACTGAGCGATGAAACCGCGCAGGCAGGCGCGGCCGCAAGGGGGTGCCGGCGCGGCCGCCAGCGTAAACACCGGCAGAGCCAGCGTCAGGATGCGCAGAAAAGTCTTCATAAATTACCTCGTACAAATCGCGGTGACAAACCTGCCGTCAGCGCTCGGAATCTCTCCCATGATCTTCAGCCCGGCGTGCTGTGTCAGTATCCAGCGCAGCGCGTCACGCGTAAAGCGATAACGGAAATTCAGGAAGATCCGCTCGCCGCGCTCCACGTGAATCTCCCGGCCGCTGGCGATCATGGTGAGATCCCGTCCCGCCTGGAAACGCCGTGTCATGAGGTAAAGACCGTCGCGGCGGTCGTCCCTGTTTTCCACAAACTTCAATTCTCCGTCTTCCCGGCCAATCCCGGCACTGACCAGTGGCGCGAATATGAATTGCATCTGCGCCGGGGTGGGCTCAATGACGGTTTCATCGCAGATCCGCGCGTCCAGGATCAATATGTCGCCTTTGTGCAGGCACTCCGCCACATGCTTGACCTGATCCAGCGGATCGAACCCGCCCAGCGTATTTCCCACCATCAGGAACAGGCGCGGAGCTTCGCTCACATCCGCCGCCAGCAGCAGATGCATGGGGCTCGAAATATCGGCTTTCAAACCCAGCGCCTCGCATTCGTCGTCTTCCGCGCCCGCGCAGGCAGTCTCGAGCAAAGTCTGGCTCGCATCCACGGGAAAGTATTTCACTTCGCGTCCGGCGGCGTGCAGCGCCCTGAGTATCACCCTGTCCTTCAATCCTTCGCCGGCCCCGAAACTGATCACCGGAACGCGGGCGCCGAAGGCTTTGGTCAGGTCGGCGGCTTTCAATGCCAGGGCGTCCCAGGTCTGCTGCAGACTCTCGTTCCCGGTCACGGAAAGGTCTTTCCAGGCGCGCACGGACAGGGGTGTCCAGTAGAAAAACTTCTCGGGCAAATCCCGCGCTTCCATCGCCTCCGCAAACTCGTCGGCAATCTCCGCTTCAGTGAGCAGAACCTCAATATTCATTCTTCACCAGCTTACTCCGCGGGAGATTTCTTCGCGCGGCGTGCTTCCCAGCGCATTAGAATCAAGTCTGCGGCATGAGAATCGGTGCTTTTTCGCGACTGGTTGCGCTGACGATTCTGGCTCTCATGGCGCGCGCCGATGCCTCGGTGACCGTCGCGGGCAGGGTACTGGACGAGAATGGCGCGCCCGTGCGCGAAGCACGGATTTCCGCCTCGCTTCCCGACGCGCCCGCCGTGGAAGCAACGTCCGATGTCGCCGGTAACTTCCATCTGGAGATCCCGGCCGCCGGAAACTATCGGTTGCAGGCCGAGCGGGAAGGCTTCTTCGTCTTCACCAACACGAGCGTTGCGCTGGAAGACGGCACTCCGCTTGAGATCCGGATGAACCACCTCAAGGAACTGGCCGAAAAGATGGACGTCCACTATTCCCCGCCCGTGATCGACCCGCAGCAGACTTCCGATACCAAACGGTTGAACAGCCAGGAGATTCTGAACATTCCGTACCCGGCATCGCAGGATTACCGCAACGCCCTGCCGCTCATGACCGGCGCGATCCTCGATAGCGCGGGCCAGATTCACCTGAACGGCGGCGACACGCGCGAAACCAATTACCGGCTGAATGGGTTCGATATTTCCGATCCGGCGAGCGGCGGCCTGAACGCCAGGTTGAATGTCGATACCGTCCAGACCCTCGAATGGGATGCGAGCCGCTTCTCTCCGAGCGAGGGCAAAGGTTCGGCTGGCGTAGTCGATATCAAGACGGAGATGGGCGACGATCGCTGGCGGTTTGGCGGCACGAACTTCGTTCCCGGTATAGGCTTTCAGGACGGGCTGCATCTCGACCACTGGTCTCCGCGCGTGAAGGTCTCCGGGCCGATCCGGAAAGGCCGTGCGTGGTTTCACAACTCGTTCGACGCGTATTACACAGTCAGTACGGTGGCAGGGCTTCCGCGGGGACAGGATCAAACCCGCAGCCTTACCGGCAGCGACCTGACGCGCGTGCAATGGAACATCGGCAACTCCCACATTCTGACCGCCGGCTTTCTCGCCAACATCGGCGATGCGACACGCAATGGACTCAGCTTTCTGACACCGGCGGAAACCACTGTAAACCGGCGGAATTCCCTTTTCGTGGGGACAGTCAAAGATCAGTGGTCGGTGGGCGGAGGCCTGATCGAACTCGGTTTCGCGGACTCGCATACTTATCTGCGAGCTTCCCCGCAGGGCACCGAACCCTATGTCATCACGCCGTTCGGAGCGCAGGGTAATTTCTTCACCGACCAGACCTCTTATACCGGGCGCCAGGAGGGTCTGATCAACAGTTTTCTCAAACCGATCCACGCAGGCGGCACCCATCAGATTGAGATCGGGGTCGACGCGGAGCACAGCGGCCTCGATCAGGCTATCGACAGACGCGACTATACCTCGGTGCGAATCGACGGTTCCATCATCCGGAATGTGCAGTTCCTGGGCAGCCCGCGACAGTTCGTGAACAACACCGAAGCGTACGCCTATGCGCAGGATCGCTGGAGCCCGGTCGAAACGCTCATGATCGAAGGCGGTTTCCGCTCGCAGTGGGACGAATATACGGGTACCGCGCCCATCGCGCCCAGACTCGCGGCTGCGTGGTCTCCGAAACGCCTGGGTGGCACGAAGTTTTCGGCAGGGTGGGGAATTTTTTACGACGCCATCACGCTCGATATGCTCGCGCTCAGTCAGGAGCAGACCAGCATCGGCACGTTCTACTCACCGACGGGCGCGATTGAGGGAGTGCCCATCGAAACCCAGTTCGTCCTGAAGCCTCACGATTTGCGTTTGCCTCGCTTCGCCCTGAGCAGTTTCTCGGCAGAGCGAAAACTGCCGTGGGAAGTCTACGGCAAGGTCAACCTGATCGACAGGGAAGGCAGCCGGGGCTTTACGTTCGAAGATATGCTCGTGACGCCATCGTTGAATCTGTACGTGCTCGACAACATTCAGCGGCAGCGCTATCGCGCGGCGGAGTTTACGCTGCGGCGGACGTTCCTCTCGCGGTATCAGTGGTTTGCCAGCTATACCAGGTCGGAAGCGCGCGCCAATGCGGTGATCGACTATTCGGTGGATAATCCGATCCTGGCGCCACAGGCCGGTGGACCGTTGCCGTGGGACGCGCCGAACCGGTTTCTCGCGTGGGGCTGGGCTCCGATTGAAAAAAGCTGGTTTCCACGATTTCTGCGGCCGATCGTTGGCGAAACAGACATCCAGCTGCTGATGGACCTGCGAACCGGGTTTCCCTTCAGCGTGGCGAATGAAATGGGTAATCTGGTGGGATTGCCCGACAGCAGGCGTTTCCCCGACTCCGCCGTCGTGAATATCGCGCTGGAGCGCCGTTTCCCATTTCACGGCTATCTCTGGGCCTGGAGAGCGGGCGTAGTTAACGTTCTGAACCGTGGAAATCCGAATGTCGTGAACAACGACGTCGATTCCCCTCAGTTTCTGACTTACGGAAACGGTCAGAGCCGCGCGGTCAACGTGCGGCTCCGTTTTCTGGGCAGGAAGTGATTATTTTTTGACGCCGTCGAGAACGGCTTTGACGCGTTTGTGCAACCGGCTCTTGTAGCGCGCCGCCGTGCCGCGTTTGATATAGCCTTTACGCGCGGCCTTATCGACCAGCGAGAACGTGGCGGCCATGACCGTGTTCACGTCGCCCGGTTCCTTTGCCGTGAGGGCACGCCGCATGGTGCGGATCTGGTGCCGCAGTCTGGTCTTTGCAAATCGATTGAATTCCGTGCGCCGTTCGGTCTGCCGGACACGCTTCAGGGCAGAGTAGGTATTCGCCATCTATATATCTGATCCTTTTGACGTAACTTGATCTATAAGAATAACACGTTTCAGCGAAACCGGGCAACGGACGCGCCACCTCCGGCGTCATAGCTCCGTGGATAAACATGGAGTAAAACAGCCGCGTTCTTTCACCGCCCTCGATCTGCTGCTCGCGTTCACCCTGATTTGTTGCATTGCGCGGCTCTGGATCATGCCTCTTCCTTCCAGCCTCTGGGTGGATGAAATGGGCACGTATTTTGTGGTGCATCATGGCGCGAGCGACCCTTCGCTGCGAGCGGCGCCGCAGGTGGCGGCTTCGATTTATTACGTGCTGCCCAAACTCGCCGAGCACGTCGCCGGTTTTTCCGAAGTCAGTTACCGCTTCTTCTCCGTCCTGGCCATGGCGGGAGCGCTGGCCGCAATCGCCTGGATCGCGGCTCGTCTCATCCACCCGCAGGCGGCCTGGTTCGCCGTCTTCGCGGCCATGGCCTCGCGCGGATTCAACTACCAGGCGGCCGATGCACGCCCCTACGCTCTCGGCACGCTGGTGCTCTCAGCCGCCATCCTTCTGCTAATTCGCTGGCTCGATTCCGGGCGGTTGCGCGACGGCCTGCTGTTCGCCGTGGCGGCTTCCCTGCTCTGGTGGGTCCATCTGATTTTCTGGCCCTTTTATCTGATTTTCGGGGTCTACGCTGTGTTTCGTATCTGGCACTCCGAGACCCGAACGGGCTGGGGCCAAGCCACCCTGGTATGCGTGCTCATCACGGCCGCGGTCGCACCGGCCGCCTTCCGGGCCATCTCTCTGCTGCACCAGGCGTCGGCCCATGTGGTGGTTCCGCGGCCTCATCTGGTCGAGTTGATTCTGATCCTGAAGGCCACCGCGCTGGCGATCACTTTCGCGGCGGCGTTTCTGGCGAGCCGGCTGTTTCACTGGAAGCGGGCACGCCCGGTGTCAGGCAGTGCCCGCGTCCTGATTCTGAGCTGGTGGCTGATCGCTCCCTTTTGCCTGTTCGCTTTCTCCTGGATCAGCGGCAGCAGCGTCTTCGTGCCGCGCTATCTGTACCTCGCGCTGCCGGGCGTGGCGTTGACGGCTGCCATGCTCGTGGCTCTGTTTATCCCGGCCAACCGCTGGAAGCCGGTCGCGCTGGCTCTCGGTCTCGGAATATTGATTTCCATGGGCCACTGGAGAACCCTCTGGCCCATGCACCAGGGGTCTGACTGGAGAGGGGCATCGGCGGCGCTGCGGGATTGGACGGCGGGAGAAAACGTGCCGGTCGTCTGCCCCAGCCCTTTCATCGAGGCGCAGCCGCCGGTATGGCGGCCTGACTATCCGATCCAGGGATTTCTCTATTCGAATCTCACCGTATATCGAACCGCGGGGCACGTTTATCCCTTCCCCTTCGTCGCGTCACCGGAGGCGGAAGCCTATGCGCGGCGTCTGTCGATGGGGACTCTCGCGGGCGCGGGACGATTCGCCATCTATGGCGGAGATCGAAACGTGGAGTTCTGGAGGCGCTGGTTCGCCTCCAGACGAGAGTTGAGCGGCTGGCGGAACAAGAGGCTCGGTCAGTTCGGAGACGTGGAAATAGTTGTGTTCGTCAAACCTGAATCCGGGAGATGACGGTTCGCTTCCTGCCGGATTCAGGGTAAACTCACTACGATTCATTTGAGCGCGAGATCCCGGGCCTTCCCAGATCGCCCTATCGGGACTGGTGAATGTCAGTGGTTGACTTCGCCAGACCGCTTCGCCCTGCTGTTCGTTGATACAGCGCATAACAACACAGCACACAGGATCGAGAATGCCATAGTAGAGGGCTCCGGACTATCGGCGGGAACAGTCATGACGGAAGAGATGGCGTATAGCGGCAGCCCAGCGCTACTGCCATAGAGGTAAGCCGAGAGCCAGTCTCCGCTTAAGTATGCCGGACCTGCATAGCCCACGTAAATTTCAGCTCCACCGTAGGCCGTAGTGCCAAGTGCATCCGACGGGTTATTGCCTCCATTGGCAGTCGAGCCTGTCCAGACGATGGCGGTTGATATCGTCTGGCCGGTTTCCGTAACGTTGATTGGATTGAATATCGAGCCGCTAAAAAGACCTCCGGAACCTTGTGTGGCATCCGCTGCAACCTCCAGCCCAGCAAGATTATAAATTGGCACTCCCGGGTCGCTGGGTAATGTATCGTGGATCACTCGCGTCCCAATTAGCGGTTCAGCCAGATTCCCGTCATTGAAAACATTGGGCAAAGCCCGATTCTGAGGATGGACGCACATCTGCGCTTCGAGCGTGGCCGAAGTAAGTGCTTGCTGCGTTCCTGTCATGCTGCTGTCCAGGTTATCGGCTCACATACC
>Ga0207933_1000353_pt1 | contig 46335 bp, 36 predicted proteins | sample NGESurdeep092012_4_FD_184488 | JGI IMG/M metagenome (GOLD analysis project Ga0207933, IMG submission 184488) | Arctic peat soil microbial communities from Barrow, Alaska - NGEE Surface sample F53-3 deep-092012 (SPAdes) | ecosystem: Environmental > Terrestrial > Soil > Wetlands > Peat ... | reverse complement strand
GGGATGGGGGATGTGATTTTGCTGGCCAATATCAGCCGACCTCATCGGCTGATTGAACTTAGCAATGCGCCTCAGATGGCGTCACGCACGCTTGCAGAAAACTCACCGCGCTGCTGCGTCAACCGCTCTGTTGCCGTGGAGATCAATCTGGAGGCCTGTTCGAGTTTCTGGAGGCATTGCGGATCCTGCCGGATCACGACCCTCTCCACCACTCGCTCAACAATTCTCACGATCGGCTCAGGCAGAGTCGTCCCACAACGCCGGCAATTGGCTCGATCACTCCATTGGACGAGTTCGCAACTGCGGCAACGAACCTTATCCCGTTCCTCGCTCATACTTTTACCTCTCGATTGAGAATGTGCAGGCTCAGACGATAAGGCTTTGCCCACAATCTGTTCGGGCTGGCATTTCGTCAGTGTGTCCGAATGGGCCCACAGCCGAAGAAGCCGCGTTTGAGGTGATCATTCCAATCACCTGTTCCCAGTACGGTGAACAACGCGTCTCTTTGCCAGCCTGGTTGAGGAAGATGGCGGCCATCACTTCGCTGACCGCAAACAGACCACTTGCCGAGGAATGTCAATCGAAGACCAAGAGGCCCTGGCCACGGTCGTCACAGCGGAATTGGGGATCGCCAGCGGAAGCCTGGTGTTCCGGATGCGGGCACACCGGCAACCCACCAACGCAGGAGTGCGTTTCGAAACGTATGAATGCAAACTAAAGAAGACGCTGCCCGCTCAACCAACCGTCAACTGTTTATCGACGACTGGGACGCCGGGTAGGTCTCCGACGGCGCTCGCCGCATGAATGAGCAGATGCCTGGTGGACTCGGTCAGAGAGTTGAGATCACCGCCCTCAAAATAGACCAGAGCTTTGAGGCACTCGCTTGGCTGAAACGCTGGACCAAACAAGGAGCGCGCGGCCGCCAAGCCTCTCGCTAACGAAACACCGTTGCCCAGAAGAGCGGCGACGTCGAAGTAGTCCTTGGCCTCGACTCTCTGCAAAAGAACTTTTACTTTGGTCGCGAGGAGATCCTCCAGTGAAGCAACCTGGACAATTCCGTCGTCCGTCCATTGTGGTTTTCCGACACGGCCAAAGGTAATCGAACCGAAGAACGAAACCTTAACTGCAGGCTCATTGGAAGCATCGGTGGAAGCCAGGACGGTGAGCGTGTCCAGACTTTCCTGCAAGACCTGAGCTGTCCTGAGAAACGGAAGTGACTCTTCAAGCGACGCGTGGTCGAGAGCGCGCTCCGTGAAGAAATCGAAGTCAATCGACGCTCGGTGGCCCAGGCGAAGTGCAATGGCCGTTCCTCCATAGAGCACAAAGCCAAGGTCCTTGATCGGACCGAGCTTATGCCATAACCGCAGCTGCGGCGCGGGCAGTATCCCAAGGTGAGGAGAGAACGAACCCATCACGCCACTCTCCGTTGCGGGAGGGCGGGCACTTCGCCAGGCTCGGAGACGCCTAGCCGGTAATGCCAGTACGCCCACGATCTCTCATTGAACTCCCCGGCCTCAGCTCCCTGAAGCACGGCCCTCAGATACTCCTCATCCACGAGCTTGAAAAGGGCCCGAACGTCGTCATAGTCTCCGATGTTCATGATCTGGGCAACGATGCGTTCGGGTTGCATGAGGGCCTCATCCGGGGCCTTCCACCAGACATACTTTGTTGCCCAACGGCGCAGTGGCTCTTGTTCCAAAGTTTTCATCGATCACCTCTGGGCCAACGATGGTCTCCCGACCTTCCAGCAACCTCATTCACTTAATTCCATCTACAGGATAATGCAAGGCCCTTCGCTGGACGGCCGTTTCTCTTCTCTCTGGAAGGACATTACCGCGACTGAAACGAGTACAGGCGCGTATCGTGACAGCGCTGTGCCGCCGTCTCGAGCAGGCGTGACTATCCCCTCAACCGAAGAGAGATAGCTGTGCATTCTCATCATTGGCCGTCGGCCAGAGCGATTGTTTCCTGCGCTTTTTCGCAGCCACAGCCGGTTCGAGCAAGTGGATGCCAAATGGCGCGAGGGCTGGTTCTAGAACGAACGCGCCAGCTAGGTCGAGGATTGGGACCGCTTCCGTTTCGGGTTCCGGCTCTACGACCGCTGAGTGCGGTTGCACTTTCTCGCGTTCGTGGCCGAGGTCCCGCCACACAGCATCGGCGGATTCTCCGACACCGGCCTTTTCGACCAACTCCCGCGCCATCGCGCTCATCAGGTCTTCGTCGGTGTCGAGCGCTTGCAATCCTTCGCCCGAGAACTTGCCCTCCATCATCAGCGCGACCAGCATCTTCTTGCCCATCAATCGGAGGCAGGTCTCCTGCATCGTCCCGGAGTAAGTCACGAACTTCACCCGCACCGGGAATCTCTGCCCGATACGCCACGATCTTCGGCTCGATTGACGCAAGGTGTGCAGCGAGTACCCGGTTTCGTAGAAATAGAGTGTTGGAAAGGCCAGCAGGTCCAATCCTGTCTCGACCAGCTTGGGGTGGCAAATCACCACCTCGACGCCGGCCTTCAACTGCCGGTCGTACCAGTCTTCTCGTTTATCGGTAGCGACGGATGACCGCAGGACCGTGACACGGATGCCTTCCTGCCGCAGCACCGTCTCCAGTCGCTGCGTGACATCCTTCTCGCCCGTATAGGTGGCATAGACCTGGCAGCGCCGTCCCTGACGCAGCTCCTCTTTGACGTCAGAGATCAGAGCGCGCTCCTTCGCGTAGAGAGCCTCCCGCGTGAGATTCTCGGGTTCCGTCACCAGGAACTTCACATACTCCTTCGTTTGCGGATCGAAGGCCCGCGCCCAGATCTGGGCGAAGTCATAGGGATGATCCGGATAAAGCAGGAGCGTGTTGAGCAGGATGCTCATCAGGCTCTTGTTGCCGCGATGCGCTTTCATCGCGGAGAGAATATCCTCCTCAAGCTGTTCGTAAGCCTGCTGAAGGGCGTCGTCCATATCCACTGATATGACGCTCTCGTCGTATCGCGGCAGATTGTCCGAGATGTCCTCAAGTGACAGAAACGCCGTCGTGGTCATCAAGAACTTGCCGAAGAGCATCGGTGATGCTCCGGGCTTGCGCAGAACCCGTACCGTCTTCTTGGTCGCCCTGGAACAGGCGTTATCCGCCTCTTCCACCTTCTCGATGGTTTCGAGAACGCCGTACTGCTCCTGGAAGTCCCGCCGGCCTTGCCCTCCATAGGCGAAGCCCTCGCGCACCATCGCGTGCGGCTCCATCCGGTAGAAGATGTTGAACAGGTCGTCGGCATAGCCGCCCATCAGAGTTCCAGTGAGCGCGATCAACCTTTGTGCAGCGCGTCCGAGCACGCCCAGGCCATTGCCTTGCGCTGTGTCGCCGGCCAGTTGGTGCAATTCATCGGCGATGGCGAAATCAAACCACCCGCGCATGTAGCGCCCGATGTATTCGATTGGCGCCATGCGCTGAATGCGCGAACGGTCAGCCTGCCACAGCGCGGAGAAGCGTGTAGTGCCGCCGCGGGGCGCGGTTAGCGCCTCCGAGACCTTGAGTTTGTCGGTGAAGTCGAGCGCGGTCAGCTTCTGCATCTCGGAGTCGAGGATGGCAACGCCGGAATCGGGATTGACGATGCCGCCCAGATTCGGACCGGACTTTGCCTTGAGATAGATGTGCTCCCAGAAGTAACCCAGCTTGCCTTTGTCCTTGCCCGTGATAAAGAAAGTCGGCCCAGGAAAGCGCTTCCGCCATTCCTTGCGGCCAATGCGCCGCATATCGGACAACGCCAGTCGCTTGCCCTCGTACACCGTCCTGCCCTTGCTGAACTTCACCTCGCAGATGCCATGCTGCCGGCTGGGATCGCCGCCATTGCGCATGTCCTCGATCAGGAAAGTGCGTGCGCGTGGGATGGTGAGCAGGACCTCGCGCGCCCATTTGTGCGTGATGTGCGAGGGGCACATGACCAGCGTGGCGCTGGGGCGTCCCTCCGTGAGAACGTGGATCGTGCCGAGCGCCATGAGGGTTTTGCCCGCGCCGCATTCAGCGACGATGCGCGCAGCTTTTGCTGTGCGCAGATATTTCGCTGTACCGGTGATGGCAAGCGCCTGAGCCGGGAGCGCCCTGCGCAGAAGAGCTGCCAGTGCCGGTGCAACGGGGTCTTTGAAGTTCTGCAGTGGCGGATAGGTTTCGAGAATACGCGAGCCCAATTCGACCGCGTGGGCGCGCAGGTAATCGAATGTGGATTCCAAGCGGACACCTCACAAGGGAACATCGTGGGGAGAACTCGGCCGATACTTTGTATAGGGGGATGGGAGGTGCTGGTGAAACTGCGGAAACAGGAGACAAATTGCCGACGATTCGACAACACACCAGGAACACGGAAACACAGAGCGACAGATCTCTTCAATGAGCGTCACGCTCTGCAGGCGCTCTTCTGCTCAAGATTTCTTGCGCGATCGCGACTTCCGAGGACTCATTACTATCCCTGAGTTTCACTGATGCTAAGACGAACTCACTAGAATGGAACCAGGTCTGTTGGCTGCGAGGGGGGATGAATTCGTGTGGATCGAAGAGTTCGTGAATCGCATTGAGAATTCCACATTGACTAAGCCTGGTCTCGATGAAGCGATCGCACTGAAAGAGGCCCATCTGCCGAAGAGGGTTTACAAATACCGTCGAGATGGCAAATACGCACGAGCCAATCTCGAAACCGATACCGTTTGGATGGCGTCGCCTGACGCATATAACGATCCATATGATTGTTCTTTTACGGTAGCCGAGGAGCATGTGGTGGATACTCTTAAGAAAAGCTTGGTGACGGAGTTTGCGAATGTCTACAAACTGCCGGCTGATGTTGCTGATGAGCAGATCGAGAAGGCGATGTCTAGTTCTGAGCCATTGATGTGCGTCGCGGAGTATGTTCAAACGAATTATGGCGTTAACCCAGAAGGCAATCCCTTACAAGCGGCTGAATTCATCTCGCTTAGGGCTCCTTCGATGATCGAAAATACTGTAGGAGTCTTGCGTCAGTGGCGAAAGTTGACGAAAGTTTGCTCATTCAGCGCCGTGAACGACTCCATTCTGATGTGGGGGCACTATGCGCAAGACCATAAGGGGTTCTGTATCGAGTATGACCTCGAGCAGTTGCAACCGGAACATGCGTTTCGTCGCAAGTTGTATCCAGTTATTTATTCTCCGAAGCTTTACGACCTAACTGCCTATGTACAAAAACTGGTTGGGCGGAATCGGCAAGAATTCAATCCTTCTTTGCCGTTATTGGGTGTGCTGCACAAATTTGATGGCTGGAAATATGAGCAAGAGTGGCGTGTTGTTTCTATATCAAAAACGGTCATAGATGACCACGATTGGTCGGTACCGACTCCGAGTCGTGTATTCCTTGGCTCAAAGATGTCTTCCGAAAACATAAAGGCGGTGAGGAAAATCTGCGAGCAAAGGAATATCGATGTGCTTCAGATGGAGCTTGCGGAAGACAGGTTCCAATTGCTGCCGCGACCAATCCAACCTCACGGTTAAGGTCGTGTCGAAGGGGCCGGAAACAGTGATGCCGACAGGGCGAATCGAGGCCAAACTATCGGTCCGTTCCTCTCCGGAAAGCTCAGAACGCGGGATCGCAGGCCATCCCCGATCCACGCAAGCACTTCCTCCGTTGTCGCCGAGATCAGAACAGGCTGGCATCCGATGCCATCAATCTCCTCGATCCTCTTCTTTCCCTCGACGATCCCAAGGATGTGCTCTGCCCATGTCGGATCGGCGGGCAGCCCAAGGAAGCTCACCAGCGTGGCCCACGCCTCCTCGCGCCGGTATCGCAACAGGATCGTCTGCCCCGCGCTCCCATTGGTGTGGAGGTACCGGGACACCGCCAGCAGATGACGCACAGGAAGTTTCCGTCCCGGCAGAGTCACCGCCCCCTTGTAGCAGGAGGCATGTTCGCCAAGCGTGACATCCTTTGTCTCGCCGTTCGGAAAGGTCACGCTGAAGACGGCCTTCTCGTGAACTGCTGCCGTGATCGCACCGACATCCGAGTCGTTGCCGAAAACGCTCAAAAGATGCGCCTGCCGATCTTCCCCTATATAGCGATCGACCCGCAGGCGAATGCGGGTCGAGGCCTTTTCCGTGATGCGCACGTATTTAAGCAGCCCGAACCGCAGGTGTGCATTCTCCATCGGCTTCGTCCTCCTTCTTCGCAGACTTCTCTGTGAGCTTCAGCGTCCTCCCATCGGCGTAGACCAGGTACAACTCATTGGCCCAACGCTCTCGATGGTGGATGATCTCGGTGTCTCCGTCCTGTTCCACAAACGTCGTCACATGCTTGACCGAACGCCAACGGGCTATGTGCCGGTCGTCGCCTTCGCCGAAGACGCCGTTCAACAGTCCTGCCGTACACAGAAGCCCAACGTGGCCGCCATGCAACGGCGTGATGGGACTACCAGTCGCAACGTCCTCATGCGGCATCAGCAGCGGCGCCACCTGTTTCCATGCGCCCGATTGCGGCAACAGGTCTTCCAACAAGTCGTAAGGAAGGCCGCGATAGCTCAGAGCAACTTCGCCAGAAGGGGGCACAGTATAGGGCGAGCATGCGTCCGGCTGTAACTCGGATAGTCCCTGGAAGCTGCCATACAGGCCAACGCTCAAGAGCTGCCGCTTATTGTTCTCAATGGCCGCTCCTCTGACGTTTTGCCGCAAGCCAATCACCGCGATTTGCCGGTACTGGACCGAATCTGGATCGGTCATCCGAAAGACGTTCAGGCTTGCGAAGTGAGAACTCAGGATGCCGGCGCAGTCATGCAATCTCTCGAACGGAATCACCAGGATCAGGACACCGTCCATTGCCAGCCAGCGGTATGTATGTTCGAGGAACACGGCCTCCATTCTGCGATTCACAATCGAGCCGATCTCGGAGTCATACGGAGGATTCAGATACAGCAGCGAGAAGGATTCGGGATGCGCAATGGCGTCGAAGGCATTGCCTTGGATCGTATCTATCCCGTTAGCGTTGGCAATCCACGCGCGTTCGGCGTCGAGTTCGACGCCATAGCGCCGGACGGGGGCTTCGCTGGTCACAAGCTGCAACGCAGTGCCTTGTCCGACGCAAGGATCCATCACCGAAGCCGGCTCAGGGAAGGAGAGCAGGGAGCGAAGCTTCACTCCCTCGGGCTCCGGTAATGGGTAGTACCCCATTTTCAGGCGCGCGACATTCCGCATGGATTCACCTCATCTCGTCGGATTGGATTCTCATAAAATGGGCAAGGTGGGGGCTTCCAGCTTCTGATCTGGACTAGCGCGTTGGGCTGATAGCACCAGGCGAGGATTGCCAATGAGATTCTCCGTGTCCCAGCCTCAATCCTGCCTTTGCCTTCCCAGTGGAATGCGAGCGCGGCCGCCCAAGGAAAACTTGCACTGCACTATCGCCAGGCTGCAGATGGCCGATGATGACCTACAGGTCAGTTTGGTACAGGCTTTATGAGACAGTCAGCGCTAGGATTGTGCCGGCTCGGACATTGCGAGGCCAATTGAGGTTCCACAATGGGTACGGACGATCGACCGCTCGTGCTGCTAACGGGAGCCTCGGGTTATATCGGAGGCCGCCTCCTGAGGGCGCTTGAAGCAGCAGGCTGGCCCGTCCGCTGTCTTGCCCGACATCCTGAGTTTCTTCGGTCGCGGGTTTCTTCCTCTACGCAAGTGATTCAGGCGGATTGCCTGGATCGTGCTTCTCTTCGACCGGCAATGGCCGGGGTGCAAACAGCTTACTATTTCGTCCATTCCATGGGTTCGGCGGGGCAGTTCGAAGTGGAAGACCGGCAAGCCGCACAGAATTTTGCCGACTCCGCTCGTGAACAGGGAGTCAACCGCATTGTCTACCTCGGCGGCCTGGGGAATCAGAATCAGGCGTTATCCGCACATCTGCGGAGCCGACATGAGGTGGCAGATATCCTGCGCAGTTCAGCGATTCCGGTGATCGAATTTCGAGCCTCGATCGTCATCGGCTCCGGAAGCCTCTCGTTTGAATTGATTCGTGCTCTGGTACAACGCTTGCCAGTCATGATCTGCCCGCGATGGGTTGAGGTCAAAGCCCAGCCGATTGCGATTGAAGATGTAATCGCTTATCTTATGGCCGCGCAGGACCTACCTCTCGAACAGTCCGCAGTTTTTGAAATCGGTGGTCCCGACCAGGTCAGCTATGGCGAAATCATGCGCGAGTACGCGTGGCAATGCGGACTGCGGCGATGGATGATCGCAGTGCCCGTTTTGACGCCGCGCCTGTCGAGTCTATGGTTGGGTCTGGTCACTCCCATCTATGCGCGCGTTGGCCGCAAGCTCATCGAGAGCATGAGGAACCCAACGTTAGTCAGCGATAAGTCGTCGCTGACCGCCTTCAACATTCGGCCAATGGGGTTGAGAAAGGCCGTCGAGAGGGCCCTTCACCACGAAAACCTGGAGTATGCCGCGACTTTCTGGTCCGACGCGCTCTCGTCCAGCGGCAAGCCGGCGTCTTGGGGCGGTGTTCGGTTCGGGACCAGGCTCGTCGATTCCCGGACCGCACACGTGTCCGTCCCGCCCGCCGCTGCCTTTGCTCCCATCCAGCGGATTGGAGGTTCGAACGGATGGTACTTTGCCAGTTTTCTGTGGCAGATTCGAGGATTCTTCGATCTTCTTGTGGGTGGCGTGGGACTCCGCCGGGGGCGCCGTGATCCTTACGCACTGGTAGCTGGCGATGCTCTGGATTTCTGGCGCGTCGAGAGTGTTGAACCGGACCGCAGGTTGAACCTCGTGGCGGAGATGAAAGTGCCGGGCCGTGCGTGGCTTCAGTTCGAAGTTGAACCAACCAACCATGGCTCGTGATTCGGCAAACCGCAATCTTCGATCCAGCCGGACTCAGCGGGCTTCTTTATTGGTACGCGCTATACCCGATCCATTACTGCATCTTCAAAGGGATGCTCCATCAGATTGCAGCCATTGCGCAGCGCGAGTCTGCTGTAGCTTCGGCTCCAGCATAAGGCCAATCCCCAAAAATCCACTCCGGCCGGACAGCATGAGGCGGACCCCTGAAGGAACGCGTCGTACTTTGATTCAGGCAACTTAGCCGTTGATAAATCATTGGCGAAATGGGCGTGCCGCGCGCCAAAAAACACGTCGATTGTCGACAAATCGCCGAGTATCAAATCGAGTCTCGCTGCGGTCTTCTCACTATGCGGCCAAGGCGAATGCCGGAGCTGGACCAGGATCCCACGGCTCTGGGATCAAGGGAGCCATTCGGACGATCCTCTCCGACCCGCAGAGACCGCACCGCTCCCGGGCCGAAGAGGAGACCATCGTGCAGTTCTCACAATAGACGGCCTTCTCCAGAGGAATCGATACAAGGCCGGGCTCCGTTCGAATCATCCGAACATTGCACATAGAACCTCCAGGCGTCCATCTCTACTTTGCTTTCGCTCACGCGGCAGGTTGCCTAGCCAGTCCTTCTAGTTCCAAGACCAGATGTCTCAGTGCTTCGAGATTGCGGATTGTTGTCATCGACCCGATGTGCAACCGATCGAGTACAGAGACAAACTGCGTATCACCGATCGACTCGGCCAGCGAGCGCACTTTGCGGATTCCGCGCGATGCACGTTCCATCGCCTCCGCAACGGTCGCTTGAAGTTGCGCATTGGGAATCGCGTTCGCTTGCCGCGCTCGCGCGATGCGCCAGAGGATTTCCAGGTAGATCGGGTCGCCCAAGATACGGCGGAACTCCTCAATTCTCGCCGTGGTCTTCTGGTCGATGGGGCCGCGTTGCACTACCGGAGGCCGTGGACCGCAGGCTGGATTGGTCTTGCCGGTCGCCGGATTCGCCTTGGGAAGCGCCCAGTTGGGAAGTGCCGGAAGCCTGATCGGCTTGCCTTGCCCGTCGAGCGGTACCCAGGTCTCCGGCAGGTTGTACAGATAACGGCCCAGGCCAAAACAACTGCTGGCCCGTTTGAAGGATTGCGCTTCCGCTGCCGTCATTGCATTCTGCTCATCTGCCCACTGCTCTCCGCTTCCTGAGTGAGTTCCAACTCGCGCGATCGTAAGCGTGCACGTAACCAACACTTTGCCAGTCTGGATGATCTTGTCCCGCTTCTGCCGGCTTACGGCCGAAACTGCGGTGACGTCGTAATTCCTGGTCCAGCCGCTCGGGGTGAAGAGTTGATTCAGTCGGTCGGTGTAGGCCCGTGGGTCCGCGTACGCGATCACGGCTCCGCGGCTTCGATCCTGGCTTGTGTGGATGACACGCCACTTGATCTCGGAAGGATCGAACGGCTCCGCCAACTGCGTGAACAGAACATCCATATCCAGACTCTTCTTCCCTTCATTGGCCGCCATTGTAGTAGCTCCTCAAAGAAATAGGCGCCCCGAAGAGCGCCTTGGTCGTACCTCTCGACGAATCCCAGTTACTGGAATGGCCTTTTTTGCGGGCCTTCGCTGCGTCTAAACTGATTCCTTACGTAAGGAGAAATAATTGAGGCCTCGTGCAGACTTGCGGCTGTTCAATTTCCTTGTTTCTCTCGGTTGGGATAGGAATCCGGCTAAGTAGAATGCGCTTGGAAAGAAAGTGTGGGGGTATTCGTAGGGATTAGGAACCCTTGGAGCGATTGCGCGCCGTTCCGTTTCGTGCCTTGGGGAGACTCGCCTTTTCGGACCGGCTTCAGTTAGGGATTTCTACCTTGCGGACCTGAGACGCTGTGAAGCGACGCCCTGCCAAAAGCCGAAACTCCAGACGCTCTGCGCATCTCACGTGGTAAACCAGAGCCGGCCGGAAGCAGACGACACATGTGCCAAAGCTGTGCCGTACGCTTGGGTAGACGATTCCGTTCGATCCGGTCGCCATCAGTTTGGAAGCCAGTTGCTGGGATTTCCGATAGCACTCAGGAATCGGATCGGGTTTCAGAAAATCAGCGAAGTCTCGCGAATTCTTGCCAAACAAGCTTTCGAAGTCCGCGTGGAAATCCGCCAAATAATCGTCGTAGGTCGATATCTCCTCGTCGGCCCAGGAGACCTCTTCGAGTTGCCTAAGCTTGTGAAAGGCCACCTCAGTCATCGAGGTTTCCTTCTCTGCCCCGGCGTACCAGGCTCCACGACCACTCGTGTTGAATCGCGCGCCATAGGGAGATGCGTGCGTGAATGCGGCGTTGACCACATTCGAATAACTCACTCCGTAGACAAGTTCGTGAACGCTGATTCCTGGCAGAAGTCCTTCATCGGCTTTGAGGCGAGTATTCGTTGCCGCATCAATCGACACAAGATCGCGAACCAGTTCGTCTTCTCCCTCTTCGGCCAGAGCGGAAAGGACCGTTCCAGTTGAGGAGTACTTCGACGGAATCAGGCGGTGTGTATCCACAAAAGAAACTTCGCGCCTTATGGGTTTCACTGGCCACCGCGTCGAGCGTCAAGCAGTTGTCGGACGTGCATCATTCCGGGGAGGCCGAACCGCAGAATGTAATCGAGCGGGGAGCTGCCGTGAAACATCGGGTTCGTATTGGGGAGCGTGATCCAGGCAGCCGCCAGTCTCGGGCTGTAAAGGATGTTGAGGACCTTGTAAATCCCGACCAACAAGGAAATCCGCGTCAGCGTGTCCTGATCGAGAACACGCTGATCCGAGTTCTTCTTGAGGGAGTAGAACGATCCTGACGAGATGCCGCCGAGCAGCAAGCGGGCGTCCGCATCCTTGATATGCCATCTTCCGGCAATTCGAAAGAAGCCTTTAGTGGCCGAGGAACTTAGCCGCTTCCGGGTTATGAGGTCGGCCAGGTTCGGTGCAACCTCGAAATCATACCCGGCAACCTGCGGAACTTGGGTAGTGGCCGCCAATGAAGTTACCTCCAATAATGAGATCATATACCTCCAAATCTATACACGCAAGCCACCGTGATTCCAGCAGGGCAGGAGAGCTTTGATCAGAGAGCTTCCGCCAATTGGCAGACGCACCCAGAGCCTCAAGTAGCCGGCGCAGCCAGTTATTCCATTTCCGTGCCAAAATGGCGCGGACCTAAGGAATTGCGGACAGAACCAGACGGGAGTTCCAGGGCTCTCATGCACTGATAGAACAGCGACAATTGAACACTTGCTCCAAGCCCTGCCTTAGAACGGAATCTCGTCCGGACTAAGTTCTTCGTCGCCGTACTGGCTGTCCATCTCTTGCTGCTGATTCTCGGACCGGTCGGCGTTTTGCCGGGATTCACTTCTGCCACTGCCAAAGCCGGAGCCTGCGCTCTCTCCACGGCCGCCGCCCAACAGCGTTAGATCGAAAACCACGATCTCGGTGCGGTACCTCTTGTGGCCCGATTCCTTGTCATCCCATGAACGGGTCTGAAGCTTGCCCTGGATGAAGAGGTGCGAGCCCTTGTTCACATAGTCGCGGACGATCTCGGCGGTCCGGCCGTAAGCGACAAGGTTGTGCCACTCGGTTCTGTCTGTCCAGTTGCCCTGGCGGTCCTCTTGCCGCTCGGCGGTGGCCAGAGAAAGACTGGCGACCAGCGTGCCCGAGCTGGCCGCTGGTGTTGTCCGGCGCCGGCGTGCGCGGGGTGTCCATCAGTGGCGTTACGCTGCCTTGGGGCGGAGTTGTCTGCTCCTGTTCGGCTTGCTGAGACTGAGACGCCTGCTTGACGGGCGCCGGCTTCTTTGGAGACTTGCCGACGATAGCCGTGAACACAAAGAACAGAACCGCGACGGCCAACCCGCCCCCGAGAAGAATGAGTTTGCTTTTGCTGATCCCGTCCGCTCCCTTGACGCCAGCTCTCGTCGCGAACCTGGTCGCAGGTTCTTCTTTGCCGCTCAGGATGGCTGGGTCACGCGTCTGAGACGGCGCTGGCGAAGCCATCGGCTCAGCGGCTTCCACGACTGAGGTAGACAACCCTCGGCTTCCGTTCGTGTTGTTGTCATTGATGCTCATAGCCTCTGGGCTCCCTTCTAGTTGCCATTGCCGGAGATGGGTGGGGTAAACGGAAGACGAATCAGGACAGGATGATCCACCTGATCCGCCTGCGCGATTTGGAGAAACAGCTTCTCCGTTGATTCCTTGAAATTGGGCCGATCGAAGACAACTACGCCGTCGGCCCGTCCTCCCGGCTCCAGCCGGGTTGTGCTCAACCGGTAGTCCCGAATTTCCAACTGGTCCGAGATGATGCCTTTGCCCTCCTTCTTTTTCTTCTTTGTAGCCGTGCTCCCCGTGATCTGGATCTGCGGTGGAAGGACCTCGACAGGTTGATTCGAGCTGTTCAGGATGGAGTAGGAGATCATGGTCTCGTTGCTCAACTGCCGCATGTCGCCAATCGATGTCTCGATCTGCTGGCCTTCCCACTTGGTCCATCTGGGAGCATTCACTCTCGCCTGCTCCTTGAATTCTCCGTCGAGGCTGGAAAGCCGCGCTGAGCCCGTACCGGCGTCCGAGCCATTCGTGGCATCTTCCCGTTCCTTGCTCGGCGGGGTTGGCATCGCCAGAGCGCCGGAATCCGACGAGATCAGAAAGCTCCGTGCGGAGCTGTACTCAATCAGAAAGTCCACCGGTTGCGACTGATTCGCGATGCTCGCGCCGTCGCTGACCAACTCTAACGTCACATGCTGACCCGATTTCATCGCAATCAGAAGGTTCGACTGAGCGGGCTCTTTGGTAATCGGTTTGACGTAGACGTAGTTGGGCTCGTCTGCACTATGCTCAGCCTTGAACTCGCCGGGGCTACCCAGAATGACGGAGGTGACCTCCTCCGGCATTCGGATCGTCGACTCAAACTCCGGATGCAGATGCAGGACTGTGATCTCTCTAGGATTGATGGCGATGGTGGCGACACGCGCCACGACCACCGCGTCCGTCGCGTTAAGCTGCAGCGGTAAAAGGAGCGCAATGGGTATGAACCAGCAATGTTTCACGGGAAGGACCTTCTCGGCGGCCTCATGGCCGCAAATCTGCGAATCATGTACTGCCGCCGGACCGCCTGCACATAGGCCACAACCTCCGGATTGCGATGGTTCAACTGCTCCCGCGCGATCTAGTGGTCGCCCGCGTAGTAGGCCGCAGCGACCAAGCGCAGATCCCCGTGGAACTCCCACATCAACGCCGTGACGTAGCGGGTGCCTGCCGCGATGTTTTGCTCGACGTCGAAGGGTTCAAAGGCGCCAAATCGCCGCGCTGTCGCGGGCATCAGTTGCATGAGTCCCATCGCACCCTTGTCTGAAACCGCTCGCGGGTCCCACCGCGATTCAACGTCGATCAACGCGGCGATCAACTCGGGCGGCACACGATAGTGCGCCGCATATTGCCGCACGAAGTGCTCCGCCACCGCAGGATCGGCTTGGGTCAACGCAAGCCTAGGAAACGCGAGCAGCAACAGGATGAGCGGCCATCGCTTCATGAAACTGGCCCTCCGGAGACCGTCAGACTCTGCGCGAACTTGGCGCCGTCGTCGAGCAGGCTCTTGAATCCCTCGCGAAGCAAAAGATGCCTACGATCTTTCTCAGTTTTCGCTAAAAAGGGCAGCAAGACATCGCGATGCTCCTCGGTCACGTGGTCCGTTCCGAGTAGTTGTAGCGCATTGGCGAAATCGATCATCTCGGAGACCGAGGGTGGTTTCTCGAGAGAGTAATTGCGGAACGAGAGCGCGATCCCCGCCATCTCCCGGTGAAACTTCTCATCGGCCTTCGGCGTGCGGCTGGCGATGATCTCCGCCTCGCGCTCTTGCGTAGGGTGCTCGACACGCACATAGAGGCTGCGCCTTCGGATCGGGTCTCCCAGCCTCCGCTCTTCGTTGCTGGTCAGCACGACGAAGGGAATGCTCTTTGCCGAGACCGTACCGAACTCGGGAATCGAGAGCTGCCACGCGGACAGGATTTCTAACAACATCGCCTCGAACCCGTCGTCAACTTTGTCCAACTCATCAATAAGCAGTACGCAGGGCCGCTCGCATTCGAGCGCTCGCATCAATGGACCGGGACGAAAGAAATCCCGTCCCTTGAGGTTGGCCTGCACGCTCTGCCAGCTCTCGTGCTGCCCTCGTGAGAACTCCATGTAGAGCCGCTGTAAACTTTCATCGAATCGCCCAATTGCTTTATCTTCCGTCACTCCGCCGTAGCACTGCAGGCGCTCAACGTGTGTGCCGGCCGCGGCTGCAACGGAGATCGCGAGCTGCGTTTTGCCTGAGCCCGCGGGACCTTCAAGCAGAAGAGGCTTCTGGAGCTTGGCGGCCAGAAAAACGACCTGCGTCATGACCGGGTCGATGAAGTAGCCGGTGGCGGCGAGTTTGCTAGCGAGGCCACTGATCGAATCAACCATCGCCTTCTCCCTGCGGTTCCGTTCGATTTGCTGCCGCGCTCAGTGCGAGCGCACTCGGCTTACCATCGAGCGCCCGACCTAACCCGTAGATGGCTTGGGCCCAGACATTGGCTAGCGATGTTGCCGAAAGTGCTGCCAGAAGTAGCATTCGCAGGCGAATCCACACGACTCCCGACCACGCCGTCCAGACCGCTCCTCCATAGCGCAAAACAACGACAGCCTCCAGAATCGTCAGCAATAGGGCGATCATGAGATACGCCTTGCGTTCCGCCACGGGCCTCCTCCAATGCGAAGAAAGCATGAGGTGGTTCCAAAACTCGGTCAAATTTGCTTGGTTTTAGGCCTGGAGGGTTAAGTAGAATCTGCCGAAATCAATTGACCACGACCTGGAAACTCGCTGCGCCTGTTTAGCGCACTTACTTCCGCCGGACGCCGTATGTGGGAAATGGTGCTGGGGAGACTGCAAGCGCCGTTTGACCGAATTTGTAATGGAGGATATACCGGTCCCGAAGAAAAACTCATTTTGAACCTGAGGGGACTCGGATGAAAACAAGAGCTGCGCAAATCGACGAATCGGCTTTGATAGAGAGCCTTCAGACAGAACCGCCTGAATTGGTCCTCAACGGACTCCCTGTCGAGCTTGCAGATTCGAACAATGGCAAGCACCCCTCATCTGACGGCCCCATGCAAATGTACACGTCGGAGGAGGCCGCTTCTTTGCCTCATGATCCCTTGCCGCAGTTCCGTAAGAGGAGCAGAGGACAGAGTCGGACCAGCATTCATCCCCCGCTCCTGTTTCCGCCTCAAACGCCGACGCAAATGCCTAAGCGAGCAACGAATACCCTGCGCCGAAAGCCGCCAGCGAGCGTCAAAGTCGCTCCGGATAGCAAGTTGCTGGTCAGCAGGGTCGAGGCTGCGCAACTTCTCTCAATCAGCGAACGCGGAGTCGACTATCTCATTGCGGCCCGGCGTCTGCCAACCAGGCGAATCGGTGGGCGGGTTCTGATTCCGGTTGCGGATCTGAGGAAATATGCGCGCGGCGATGATCCGGAGCGGATTGTATCTTGAGTTGAAGCACAGCGCGATTTCGACGCAGTGGTGCAGTTTCCGGATAGCCCGTGATTCGTCCGGAACCCCAGAATGTGGTTCCCGGACGGTAGATTCGCGCCTCGGCGATTTGGCGCGAAGCCAGAGTTCCTCCCGGCTACATGGGCGTTTGGACTAAGTCGCTGGCGCGACGGACGCTGCGGCATGGGCTATGGGCGGGCATTGTTGGTTATGTAAGCCTCGGGTCACAGGAGGTTTACCGTGACCCATCTTCGGCAGCGCATGCTGGATGAACTCCAGCGTCGCAACTACTCACAGAGAACTGCACACATCTATATCCACGCGGTGGAAGACTTTGCAAGGTACTTCCATCGCTCGCCCGAACGCCTGGGCCCAAGCCACATCCGGGAGTACCAGGTTCATCTATTTCGCGACCGGAAGCTGTCGCCCCGGACTATCCAGAGCCGTTGTTCAGCGCTGCGGTTTCTCTTCGTCAAGACACTTCGGCGACCATATCTGCCCGACGAGATTCCGTTTCCCAAGTGTCCCCGGAAGCTGCCAACGGTACTCAGTCCGGAAGAAGTGGCTCGGCTGATTGATTCGGCTCGGAACCTGATGCACCGCACCATGTTGATGACGCTGTATGCGACCGGACTGCGCCGGTCCGAACTGTGCCACCTGAAGGTCGCCGATATCGACAGCGAGCGTATGGTCATTCACGTCCAACAGGGCAAGGGCAGCCGAGATCGTGACGTTCTGTTGACCCCGAAGCTGCTGGAGACCCTGCGCGAGTACTGGCGCTGGATGAAGCCGAAGACCTATCTGTTTCCCGGCACAGTGAAGAACTGGCGCGCAGACGTGCCCATCACTGAGAAGATCGTCTGGGACGCTGTCGCCCACGCGGCACAACATGCCGGTATCAAGAAGCATGTATCTCCGCACACGCTCAGACACAGTTTCGCCACGCACATGCTGGAAGCCGGCGCCGACCTGCGCACCATCCAGGTTCTTCTCGGACACTCCAAGCTCGAACACACGACGGTTTACCTGCACCTGTCCCGGCGCCATCTGCAGGCGATTCCCAGTCCGCTCGAAGCGATCGAAGTATCCAGCTCCGACGAGGTAAAGCGCTCCAGGAGGTTGATGAAGCGATGAGCCGGCCCACCCTCGAGGTGGCCGACATCGTCCGCGCAGCGGGCAACAGATTCTGGGAACAGCAGCAGTCGCATCTTGCATGGCCGCATCGCAAGGTGCTCGACGCCATCGTCCGCTGCCGTACCGCGGCACTGGGCGGTCATCGCGATCAGTGCGTCCGCTGCGGCCATCAGGCCATCTCATTCAACTCATGCCGCAATCGGCACTGCCCCAAGTGCCAGGGGAACGCGCGCGCAAAATGGCTGGCCGCGCGCTCGGCCGAACTGTTGCCCGTGCCGTACTTCCACGTCGTCTTCACTCTGCCGCACGAACTGTCCGCCCTTGTCCTCCAGAACAAGCGACTGCTCTACGATTTGCTCTACCGCACCAGCGCTGCGGCGATGCTCGAACTGGCTCGCGATCCCAAGCACCTGGGAGCGGACATCGGATTTATTGGCGTGCTCCATACCTGGGGACAGAACCTCGAGCATCATCCCCATGTCCACTACATCGTTCCCGCCGGCGGTCTAGCTCTCGATGGTTCAAGATGGATCGATTCCTCGCCACGCTTCTTCCTGCCGGTTCACGCACTGAGCCGCGTCTTCCGTGGCAAGTTCCGCGAGCAACTTCACGAACTATTCCAGCAGGACAGACTGCAGTTCCACCGCTCACTCGAACAACTGGCCTCGCCTGTCGCATTCAGCCGCTTCCTCTGGCAACTCGGCCAGAAGGACTGGGTGGTCTACGCCAAGCCACCCTTCGGCGGTGCCGAACATGTTCTCAACTATCTGGCCCGCTATACCCATCGCGTTGCCATTTCCAACCATCGCCTCGTGGCCTTCGAAAATGATCGTGTCTCCTTCCGCTGGCGAGATTATGCCCACGGCGGCAAGAAGAAGGTCATGACCGTTTGCGCTCATGAGTTCCTGCGCCGCTTTCTGCTTCACGTCCTGCCCGGCGGGCTGGTTCGCATCCGGCACTGCGGACTCTTCGCCAACCGTAGGCGGCGTGCTGCGCTCGAACGCTGCCGCGCGCTGCTCGGCATGACAGCATGCGTCGATCGGCCCGGGCCACCCACCCTGTACTGTCCACTCTGCTCCGGCATCATGATGGTCGTCGAACGGCTAACCCGCGGACAGCTTCACTTCCGCGCAGGTCTGAACGCGTCCGAGCCCAGGAGGTTCAGCGATGACACTTCCTGAGCGCATCTACACTCGACCGGCCGCTATCCATGCTTCGCGACTGCGTGCCACAGCACGCAACGCAGGGGTGCGTTTTAACTCCGATGGCGGCCCTCACAACGCGCATTCGACGCTGCGGAACCAGCCCAGATTTCGCTCCGGAAACGGAGGTCACCGCCCACCAGCCCATTGCTCCCTGTCCTCGCAGACCCCCGCAGGCCATCTTGCGCTCATTGAAATCCCATAGCTGGATCAGCGCGTCCGTCGCAAACGCCAGCGACTTACTCCAAACGGCCCTATCGAAACCGCCCCGCCCGAAAAAACCGGACTCAATCTTGCCTCGCCTGCCGGGGCGGTCCCGATAGGGTTCTAACGTTTATCGTTATCTCCCACTTATGTTGCCGAGCATAACCCGGCCAAACTGGCAATGTTCTTATTTCGACGAACTCGTAAGCTTGAATTCCAGCTTTTCGACTCCATAAATCACCCGAACTCTCTTCATCTTTGGTTCGGATTTGTTCAGGATCTTGCGAAGGTCTAGAAGAGACGTAATGGCTTGTCTCTCAATGGCGGTAATGAGATCGCCCTTCCGGAAGCCGAGATCCTCCTCCTGAAGTCTCTATCGGGCCCTCATTCAAACGTGATTGTGTATTCACGGTGTGGTTCAAGGCGGACCTGCCAAACGCCCCCGGATTCAGAGCTGGTGACGGCACGGCCAGCCGATTCAATTCTGCCGATGTGCTGACCGCGCGGCGGCCGCAGGCAGAACGTGCCCGCAACGCCCGGGCGCAACGTGGCGGAGACCGCAAGCCCACCTTTCCAGGATGCGTCCACTTCGACGTCGCCGCGAGCCCGAAGTCCGTGAAAGCTGCCTTCCGGCCATGCCGACGGGAGCGCCGGCAATAACGCGATCACTCCGGAGTGGCTCTGCAAGAGCATCTGAGCGATGCCGGAAGCTCCGCCGAAGTTGGCGTCGATCTGGAAGAATCGGCGGTTGGCGTTTAGTAAACTCTCGGACGAAGTCGAGAGGAGGTACTGGATGTGCTGATAAGCGCGGTCGCCGTCCTCAAGCCTCGCCCAGAGGTTTGAGTACCATGCTGCGGGCCAGCCACTCATGCCTGCGCCATTCTGCACCCTGCGCTGGAGCGAAATGCCCGCGGCTTTGGCCAGTTCCGGCGTACCGCGCAGGGTAATCTCATCGGACGGAAACAGCGCGAACAGATGCGACACGTGACTCATCCCCGGAGTGGGTTCGTCGTAGTCTTCGCTCCATTCCTGTAACTGACCGTACTTTCCGATTTTGAGATCGGGGATACGCTTGAGCGCGTTTTCCAACTGTGCACGATAGCTAGGGTCGATTCTGAGGATTTCGGAGGCGCTGATGGTCGCATGGAAAAGTGCATAAATTATCTCGTAATCCATGGTGGCGCCGACGGTTTGCCGGCCTATGGTGCCATCCGCCATGCGATAACTGTTCTCCGGCGAATAGGACGGGTTTGTGACCAGATGCCCCCTGCCGTCATCGACGAGGAAATCGAGAAGAAACTGCGAAGCTTCCTTCATGATGGGGTACGCCTCGCGGCCAAGGAATGCGCGGTCCATACCATATTGGTAATGTTCCCAGAAATGGACCGCCATCCAAGCACCACCCATCGGCCAGACGCCAACATAGCCGTAATCGACCGGCGCCGTATCGCCCCAGGCATCGAGGTTGTGGTGAAACACAAAGCCGCGCGCGCCGTACATTTCCCTGGCAGTACGGCGCCCATTATCGAGCGACGATTTGACCAGGTCAAAGAAAGGCAGGGTGGTTTCCGGGAGGTTGCCGACTTCGGCAGGCCAGTAATTCATTTCGACATTGATGTTGGTGGTGTACTTGCTGTCCCATGGCGGAGCCATGCTTTCGTTCCAAATGCCTTGCAAATTGGCCGCCATCGTGCCGGGACGGCTGCTTCCCATGAGCAGGTAGCGGCCAAATTGGAAGTACAGTGCAGCGAGTCCGGGGTCGTCCTGGCCTTTCCTGACGCGGGCCAAACGCTCGTCAATGGGAAGACTTTCAATTGAGGCCTCGTTGGCCGGCGGCGCCAACTCCAGGTCAACGCGGCGGAAGAGCCTTTCGTGATCAGCCAGGTGCCCGGCTTTGAGCGCGGAGTAGGGTTTGGCGGCGCGAAGCAGATACTGCGCACAGATTTGAGCCGGATCGCCGCCCCGGTAATTTGTCCCGGCGACCAGCAAAAGAGTCGCTGCATTGGCGTTGGAAACAATCAGGTCGTTGCCGGAAACATTCACCTGCCCGCCTTCGTTCACGGCGCGCAAGACGGCGCGGAATTTCACGCCGGTCGGCTCGAGCTGGTCCTGTTCGGCTTTTAGCTTCTCGGGAGTTAGGCGCGGGGAGATCCAGAAGTTCGTGTGCGCAATCGCTTGCCCCTCCAAGATGACGCGGCCGGGCGCGGCTGTACTGGTTTTGCTATCTTGGGAACGAGTCAACGTTGCAAAAAACGACAAACGGCCAGGCTTGTCGCAGGAGATGCGGACGACCAACACCTGGTCCGGCGCAGAAGCAAACACTTCGCGCGTGTAGGTCGCATCGCCGATGCGGTAGGTGACGCGTACGATTCCTGTCGCTAGGTCTAACTCGCGGCGATACTCAACGGCGTTGTCCTGACCGGCGAACTCGATGTTCAGCTCTCCCAACGGCTGATACGGAGGCTGGCGGTTGGGTATGCCCAGCATCTTCTTATCTTCTAACGCCTCCGCCTCGCTGGGTTTGCCCTCGAAGAGCAAGCGGCGGACCTCTGGCAAAGCCTTGAGCGCCTCAGGATTGACCCGATCCCGCTTCTTGCCATTCCAGATCGTATCTTCATTCAGTTGGATACGCTCTTTTGCGATGCCGCCAAATACCATCCCGCCCAATCTGCCGTTACCGATGGGCAGCGCGTCGCCCCATTTTTGGGCCGGGTGTTGATACCAGAGCACCGGATCGGCTGCCGAAAGCTGAGCTGGGGAAATGATGCCCAGGAAGAGAATTGAACCGAGGAAGAAATTGCGCATAAGGGGTCTTTCACAAGAAAAACGATGGCCGCGGATCAGAAAACCGTGTTGCATTTACCCTCCTTGGCTCCAAGCAGGACCAAACCATCAATCTTCGGATGGCTTACTTTGTCGCGGCGGACTATCTCTTTGCCGGCAGTGCTGCGCGCAGTGCAAAGTTCCCCGGTGTGTGTCCGGGTTGGAGTAGTCGTGTGGATTTCTTCCCCAGGTGGACATTCGTTAATTTGCAATCGCTCGTCTTCGACACCCCAAACACCATGACTCCGATTCGCCCGTTGAGCGTAACCTCAATGACGTTGGGATCGTCACCCTTGGCGCATTTGCGGCGGGGTTCAGCTTGACCGACACAAGCACCCGCCGTGAACAGAATGCCCGCCTGCTTCTCGAGAGCTGGATCGCGGCTTACGGCCGAACGACGTCGATCACTTTTGCGTCCGGCTCTTTCCATGCGTCCGGACCGGTATGTGTCAGCTGACGCTTCCCATCATCCCAGTGAAGTCTGGTGATGGAACCTGCGCCGTCTTCATAGGAGTACGTGGTTCCATCGTCCGAAAAGAGAGTGAAATCAGCATCAGCGCCGGGATAAACGCGCACGGACGCGATGGCCTGCGGTTGGTGGGTGCTGAGGATAGGTCCACCCATCGGCACAATGGAGCCCGCGCGGACAAAAAGAGGAATCGTGTCGATCGGGGCAGGCGCTACGACGGTTTGACCGCCCTTGACTCGCTCGTTCGTCCAGTAGTTGTACCAATCGCTTCCGGCAGGAAGATAAACCTTGCGGCTGACCGCGCCTTGTTCAATGACTGGTGCGACGAGAATTGCCGGGCCGAACATATATTCATCGCCTATGTTCGCGGCCGCTGGGTCGTTCGGAAAATCCATAAACAGCGCGCGAGTATACGGCGCGCCCGTTTGGTAAGTGTGATAAGCAAGCGAGTAGACGTACGGCAACAATTCGTAGCGCAGGCGTAAATACTTTTCGAGAATGGGCTCGGCTTGCTTGCCGTAGGCCCAGACCTCATTGTGTTCTCGCTCTCCGTGGGCGCGCATGACAGGCTGGAAAACTCCCCACTCGAACCAGCGCACAAAAAGCTCAGGATAATCTTCGTAATTGCCGACGTTCTCCTTCGCGTCTGACGAGTCAACCAATGGTGTATGTGCGGCGTGGTAAGTGGAGGGGATCAACGGCGAGAAGAAACCCGCAATATCCGTGTCCCAATACGGCATGCCTGAGGCCGTGAAATCCAATCCCGCTGGGATGGAGCGCTTCAGCATATCCCAGGTCGACCGGATATCGCTCGACCAGAAGACGGTGCCGTTTCGCTGCGCCCCAAGATAGGCCGCGCGGGCGAGGATCATTACCCGCCGGCTGTCACCGAAATCGCGCCGAAAGCCGTCGTAAACCGAAGCTGTATGGAACAGAGGATAAACATTGTAATAACGGGTTCCTGAGCCAATATAAAAAACGTCCTTGGCCGGATCGATGTCCGGTTCCGTTTCATCGAGCCAGATGTAATCAAAGCCGTAAGGCTTCACATAACGGTCTCTGATGGACTCCCACCACCATTTGGCTGCCGCGGGATTCGTTGTGTCGATGTTGGGACCGATCACGTCTTTGAAGTTACCGAAATCGGGCTTGCCGTCAGGGGTGTGAATGAGCCATCCCTTTTGCTCAAGCATCTCGTAATACAGCGAGCCGGGAGCAAAGTGCGGCCAGACACTTAGAAGGGTGGTGATGCCCATCGAATGCAACTGATTGTTCATGGCGGCGGGATCGGGCCATCGAGCCGGATCCAGATCCAGGTTGCCTTGCGTCGTCATGTTCAGGAAGTCGACGACCAGCACGTCGAGGGGCAGGTTGCGATCGCGGTATCCCTTGGCAACAGCCATGAGCTGGTCCTGCGTGGGATAGATCGCCTTGCTCTGGATGTAGCCGTATGCTGCTTTCGCCAGCATGTGGGTGACACCGGTGAGCTGGCGATAGCCCTCGTAGATTTCATCGCTGTTGTCGCCCGCAATCACAAAAAAGGAGACACAGTTACCCACCTCGGATGACCATACATTCTGCAGATTGAAACCGAGATCGACCGTAGTTTTAGACGGGTTGTCCCAGATCAGTCCGTAGTCGCGGCTTGACACCATGAAAGGGACACAGACCGTTTCCCCACCAATCGCGCCGTAGTCTTGCCAGCAATTCATGCGATGGTCACGGAGGTCGAGTAAACCCTGCTGGTGTTGGCCCAGCCCGTAATAGTGCTCATCGGCCGGCGAGTCGAAGACGGCAGAAACGCGATAGCCGGGATCGACCTTTTGCTCGCTCATTGCGCTGCCAGAGGACGACTCAGTTCGGTTGGGCATCATCGACCAATTCCGCATTGTCAGAAGCGGTCTGCCGGAAGCTGTTGCTATTGAGATCGTGTCGTTGTACGGCCCCGGTCTCCGCGGCCCACCACCGAAATAGTGTTCTCTCAGCGACTGATTCAACGCGTCGAGCGGCATTGCGTGAGGCGGCGGCAGATCTTCGGGGGAAATACGGACGATCATTCGTTGCGAGCGAATGACGTCGTACCCGCCAGAATCCTGCTCGTGCGTCCAGCCGGTTATCGAGGGCTTGCCCACGAATCCGTACCCGGGAACCGCGAGAGCTGCCGCTTTGTCCGAACTTACTGTGATTCGGACGATATTCGTGGCGTATGGCTCGATCACAACTGTCCTGTCTGCACGCGACAACACGATCTGCGTATCGGCGCCCCAGAGTGCCCGGCCACCAACAAGGAGAAACCCGAACCCCACCACAAATGGGCCCCTACGAAGCAATGCGTTCACCATCAAACTTCCTCCTTGCGCTCGCAATGAGCGCACAATGCCGGTTACCTTCGCATCCGCCTCGCGGCGGCGAACAAGCTTGCGGCGGGCTGAGCGGACTGCTGCGCCCCTCGAAACGGGGCGCCCGCTGCCGTCGCCGGCTCCCGACTCTTGTCGCCTTTGTCTGCCGATCTCAGCTCAGTGCGATTTTGAGCGCTGCTCCGTAGGCATTCGCAACTGGCACTCCGTAAGGCAACTGCAGATGCAAAGCATCCGCATCTTGTGTCCACTTGATCGGCATATCCATGCCCAGCAAGGTCACATTCTGAACTTTGCCGGGATTGATTTTGCTCGATAGTCCCAGGGAAGCGATCTGCGCAGGCCCCTCGGGCCAACCCATGAAGATGGCGTAGATCACATTGTTGGCCTTATTGCGCGTGAAGCGAATGTCTTTGCTCCCCATCGCGCTGATGCTGCCGCCCTGAAACGACCCGCTTTTGATTGAGTTCGGTCCCTCGCCGTAAACAGTCCATGGCCGCGTTTCGAAGATGGCCTCGCCATTCACTTTCAGCCATGCTGCGATCTCATCAAGGACCGCAATCTCTTTGCTGTCGATGGTGCCGTCCGGCTTGCCGGGAATGTTGAGAATGAACGTGCCATTCTTGCTCACCGTGTCGACGAGCCAGTGAATGGCGTCGCGCGGCGCCAGGTAGCCGCCAAATGCTCCGGGCCCATCAAAAAGGCTGCGCCGGTAATGCCACTCGCCGATACAGGTTTCTGACTGCCACGCGTAGGGCATGATGCCGCTCGTTAACCCCCGCTCGTAATCGGCGACCACGGACTTGGCAAGTTTGTCGGGCACGTTCTTGACGTTCAGCACCGCTTCCATCTTGCCGCGCGTCTTCAGATTGTGGTTGTAGAAATACGCCCCCACGTTCATGCCGCCCCAGCCGAGCGGGAGCAGGTCGTTATCGAAGTAAAGCAGGTCGGGATCGTGCTGATCGATCAGGTCGCGAGTGCGGTCGTAGAAATTCTTTACGTACGAAGCATCGGGCAATGCATCGGTGGGATGCTTCACGCCGTAGAGCCTCTGTGGGTCGAGCCCACCCCACCATTGTCCTTTTCCTTCGGCTGTTGTCATTCGCCCGTCGTAGGGAACGCCTGCCAATGGGCCATTCTTGTCGGCGCCGTGCGAGGTCTGGAACCACCACCAGTTGCGCGCCTGATGGACCGTCACGCCAAACCTCATCCCTTGCTTGCGTGCGGCAGCGGCCCATTCGCCAACCACGTCACGATGCGGCCCATGATTCACGGCGTTCCAGGGTTGATGTTTTGAGCCCCACGCATCAAATCCGTCGTGGTGGTTGGCAAGCGAAATAAACAGGCGCGCACCGGCATCCTTGTACCGCTGGATCAGTGCGTCAGGTTCCCAGTTGAGCAGCGTCCACTGCGCGGTCAGATCTTTGTACCCGAATTCGGAAGGATGACCGTAGTGCTTGATCTGGTAGTCGTAGTCGGAAGAGCTTTCCTGATACATGTTGCGCGCGTACCAATCGCCATACTCCGGCACACACTGCGGGCTCCAATGCGCCCAAATCCCGAACTTGGCGTCGCGGTACCACTCCGGCGCGTCGTAGCCGAGCAACGAATCCCAATTTGCCTGGTAAGGGCCATCGCCGCCGAGTCCACCGATCGGCGCCGTCATGGGGACGCCGTCCCACGATCCGCCGGGCAACTGGGTCGGCTCGCCCCATGCGGTCGGCGACCAATCAGCGTCGTTCAGCTTCTTCTCCACGATCTTGCCATCGACGAGCGCATAAAAGACGCGGTCTTTCTCCGGCGTGGCGCAGAATTCTTCGTATGTCTGGTGAAGTGTGTTGAAGCCGGCCGGCGCACTCAAACCTGCCTGAGCTTTTACGCGAATGGCGCGAGCCGCGGCAGCTGCCGCCATCAACTTGCAGAAATCTCTTCGTAACATCTCTTAACGCTCCCTTTGGCCTTTGATTTGGCCGCCGAATGTTGATGATTCCAGAAAAACGTTTCTTACGAAGTCGCTTCTTTATGACGGCTCCGACGATCAGTTCCACAGAAAAACGCGTCATCTTCGGCAAAATCCTTAGCCTTCTCAGGGCTCAATTCTGCCCGAAGACTAATATTTACCGTTGTTCAAAATACTCGGGGCCGATCACAACTCTCCATCGTTACCCCGAGGCCTCGCCTGCTTTGACCTCAGCGAACAGCCACGCATACAGAGCAACACCGATGTAACAAACAACTGGAACCAGGTAGGCAGACTGGAGCGGAAGCATCCCCATCAACTTCGTAAGCGCAGCGCCGCCCAATATTGCCATGACCAAAAGTGAACTGGCTGTTTTTGTCTTGGCGCCCATGCCCTTCAGGCCAAGTGCAAAGATGGTAGGGAACATTATCGACATGAACAGGCTCGTCGTAAGCAGACAGCCCCACTCCAATCCAGCTGGGATGGACGACGGCGACGAGGCACAAGCCGACGTTGATCAAAGAGTAGACCACCACGGATCGCTGTCTCCGTGGAAGAAGATCAGTTTTCCTCCATGAGCAGTGAAGGTTGACAGGTTCGTGGACATCGAGTCGACAAGCGGCTGAACGTCCTTGATCGCTTCGGTGTCGACATCGACTTCGGTTGCTGTCGGCGGAGGCCCGAAGATGCCTGGGCCCGACACCAGGAGTCCGCGGATCCCAGTCGAGGCTGTGATTCCCGCATCATAGAGAAAGCCCGGATATACCTGAATTCCGTGCGATGTTTTCGGGCCGTCAAAAGCTTTCCTGATCGCTGCGACTTTGCCCGGGGCTAAGCAGGACTCGTTCTTACCGTCTTTGCATGCCAAAACCCGAGGATCGAAATCGCATGCAAGAGGATCAAAAATCATGCCATCCGCCACTCCATCCTTAGCGTCGCACTGTTTCATGAGTGCATCCATGACCAACTTGCGGTCTCGGTCTGTGATGGCCTCCTCAATCATCGGTTTCCCGTTAGTATCCTTCGGCGCAATTTGGTTGAATACGGCAGGTATCCATTTGCCGATAGCAAGATTGGATAGACCGGTGCGCATCGCCGGGGCGCCTGAGATGATCCCATCAAAGGATGTAGGATAGCGCTGCGAGAAGATCATTCCTTCACGACCACCGGTGGAACATCCGGAGAAATACGAATATGCGGCGGGCTTTCCGTAGTACTGTGCGATGATCTGCGTTGAAAGCGCAGCCACTTCGACGTTGGCCTGATATGCAAAGTCCAGATAGGCCTGCTGGTCTTTCATGAAGCCGAAATCGAATGCGCCGCCATGACTCTTATGGCCGGTGTCAGTGCTGACAACGGCATAACCGCGCATGAGCGCGGGTTTATCTCCCGACGCGGTGAGGCCGAGCGGCGGGTTCACGATTCCGTTTCCGCCTCCTCCACCCTGCATCAGGAAATCACCGTTCCACTTGTCCGGCATGGCCAACGCGAAATGGATGCCGAATTCTTCTCCGCCAACTCCTGTGCGCCGATTGATGACTCCCTCGACTCGGCAGTATGCGAGGAGCACAAAGGACTGTCCCGGTGGGGCGAAAGGAATCGGCTCAGTGCTTCCTGCGGCAATGGGAGCGGTTTTGGTAATTTCGACACCCGGTGTTTTGAAATTCAGAAGATCGGCACAGGAGTTTGTCTGTTGAGCCCATAGACAGGGAGCCAACGCCAAGATGGGCCAGATCATCGTTCGCGGAAATTGCGCGGTCATTTTGCCTCGCTTTCTATTGCTGCTCAAACGACTGCGGTACCGGACTACGCTACGCCCCGATACCGGCGTGCTTGAATCGTGCAGCTTTCTATTTGCCAGCAGCGCCACACGCGGTGCAGAGTTCCCCAGTGATTCCCTTGCCTTCCTCAACCGTGAAGATGAGATCAACGGCGGCCAGCTTGATACTTTCTTTAGCGCCTGACGGCCAGTGGATCTCCGCCGCTCCGGCGTCGGTGGCGTCTCCCAGGCCGAAGTGGACACGCATGTCGTTCGAAGAAAGATAGCTGCCGCCACTCAGAACATCCTCGCGTTGGCGGATTCCGTCAGCGTTCAGGTACACAGTCGCTCCAACCGCATCACGTGGGCTCTTGGGTCCCCCGATCAGCTTCAGCTCGACCCAGTGGTGATGATCGGGGTTCACGTTGCGCAGCAGCACCGGGACTCCGTCCATATTGTTGATGATGACGTCGATCTTGCCATCATTGAAGATGTCGCCGAACGCTGCACCGCGGCCCACCATTAACTCCGCGAGGCCGGTACTCTCCACTGCTGGGACCAGTTCGAACTTGCCGTTTTTCAGGTTGTGATAGAGCAGGGGGCGCTGGGCATAGCTTTGACCCCAATTAGGGTGTTGATCCGCCTGCGGATAAACGTGACCGTTGATGATGAGCAGATCCTTCCAGCCGTCGTTGTCGTAATCGAGGAATCCGTCTCCGAATCCGACAAACGGAATGCTTGGTTGTGCAATTCCGGCCTGATAGCTGACATCGTCGAAATGACCGGTTCCATCATTTTGGAATAGCACGTCGTAGTCGTCGGCAAAGGTCGTATTCACCACCGACAGGCGCCCGTTGTTTTCATAGTCCCCGACCGCGATGCCCATATTGGCGACTTCCCGTCCGTCCCCATTCAGCGCATAGCCGTTCATGTAACCGTCTTCTTCGAATGTTCCATTGCCCTTGTTGATGTAGAGATAGTTTGGCGTGGAGTCATTGGCTACCAGCAAGTCCGGCTTGCCGTCGTTGTTGACGTCCGCGAAGAGGGCGCCCAGACCGTAATAGCCATTTGGATCGTCGACGCCCAGCTTCTTGCTCACGTCGGTAAAGGTGCCGTCGCCATTGTTGTGAAACAAGTGGTCATGCTCACCTTTCAGGCCGCGCGGGCCGCACATGACAGGCACTCCGCGAAATTGACAGACCAAAGAGCCGGCCTTCCCTCCAGATTGGATTAGATCGGCAAGATCGAGTTGCAAGTAGCCGGCTACAAACAGGTCAAGACGGCCGTCGCCGTCGTAGTCGCCGAAGGTTGCACCTGTTGACCATGTTCCGAGCGCCACCCCCGCCTGCTCGGCAACATCGGTAAAGGTTCCGTCGCGATTGTTGTGGTAAAGCCGATTCTTTCCGTAGTTGGTCACGTAGAGATCGGGCCAGCCATCGTTGTCGTAGTCTGCAACTGCGCAGCCGAATCCCCAGCGGTCGTTGGCCACACCCGCCTTTTGTGTCACGTCGGTGAAAGTTCCGTCGTGATTGTTGTGAAAGAGAGCGGCATGCGGAGGCGTGGCCTTTCCAGCGAGAGCGTCGTAGGTCGAGCCGTTCACAAGGTAGATATCGAGCCAGCCATCGTTGTCATAATCCAGGAGGCAAACACCGGGGCCCTTGGCCTCCACGATCAATCGCTTTTCGGGGGTGCCGGCCGTATGATGCCACTTCGTAAGGCCAGCAGCCGCCGCTACATTCTGGAATACGATTGGGCCAGTCTTGACGAACCCTCCGGCAGTGATGGGACGGTGCTGACTGTCGAAGATGGCCTCGTGCGGACCGGCAGTCGCCATGCCACCCTGGGATGGTTGCACTTGATTCCCGGCGCTCCCCGCGCTCGATTGCGAGTTCGTGTTGCCGGCGGACGACGGCTCTTGTGCGGATAATCCGGTTGCGGCCGTCAGGACGAGAGCCGCAAGAAGAAGGATCATGCGGATCCTCGCGGATGCAGGTACCGTAACGCAAAATCGCAAGATCCCTGAAGCCGCCGGCGTGCACATTCTATTCATCACGGAATCCATCCACGCGTTGGGCAAGACGAGAACACCTTCGCGGATGCGGTGAAGAACGACGAGTCCACGCAAAAGACCTTTCTGCTGATTGGGCAAGCGATGCCTCCAATCTCGCAACTGCAAACTGAATGCGCCTGGGCAGGCAGAAAGCAGCGATTGAAAGTCTTGTTTTCGGCGGTGTTGACATCTTGGCCATGTGAATTATACGCTGCGCGTTAAAGTTAGCGATTGCTTTCGGGCATGCTGTGAGCCCAGAAGACAATTGTCCGTTCAATCAGATTCGAGAATGGCATCATGAACCGTCGAAGGTTTTTGCACGCCAGCGGGGTCATGCTGGGATCATTTCTGCCCGGCATTAGCAGTATCGTTGAGGCCGCCGATCTCGCTCCATCCAGTCCATTTGAATGGTCAACGGAGTTCCTAAAGTTCTCGTTTACGCTGTCGGCCGGCCGACTGCGCCAAGGACGTTGTGTGCCGTTGGGCATTCCACTTGGGCCGGGCGCGAGCGATTCCAACGGAGTTGAGGTGGCGCTCCAGTGTACAGGGGAGAGCTGGCCAGACCCGGGCATGAAATCAGCCATGGGAATGCCGGGCGTTGACTTGCAATTCGCCGGCAAACACGAAGAATCCACGCCAAACGGGCACCGTCTGACTCTGGTGCACAGAGACTCGGGGCGGTTACTCCGTGTTGAGTCTATCTACGAGGCATTCGAAAATGCGCCCATGGTGCGGCGCCGCACGAGGATTACCAACGAGGGGAATGCTCCCGCCGGCATCGACTTCCTGAGTTCAGCGATGCTTCACGGGCTTGCGGATCCGCAGCATTTCGATGGCGAGCTAAGAATCCATCTGGCAGCGAACAGCTGGATGGCCGAAGGGCAGTGGCACACGTTCAGGCCGTCGGAACTGGGCTTTGTTGAGAACGAGCGGACCAGCTGGTCTGAAGCGTCGGCAGGCAGTGTTGGCTCCTGGTCCACGGAGAAGTACTTGCCGATGGCCATCGTGGAAAACACTCGTCTCGGATTGGTGTGGTTCTGGCAGATCGAGCACGACGGGTCCTGGTATTGGGAAATCTCGAATGTTTCGGCACGCGGAAATGGTGCTGACGATGTGTACGCGTATCTCGGCGGTCCCGACGATCTGCATTCAGATGCATGGAAGAACCTGATGCCGGGACAGACCTACGAGACGGTTCCGGTTGCCATCGGATGCGTTAAGGGGTACTTCGCGGATGCGGTGGATGCCCTCACACTTTATCGCAGGCTTGCCTGCAAGCGCCCTCGCAAGGACGGCGATCGCTGCCCGGTCATCTTTAACGACTACATGAATTGCCTTTGGGGCGATCCTACCGAAGCGAAGGAATTGCCGATGATCCGGGCGGCAGCCTCGGCGGGCTGCGAGTACTACGTGATCGATGCGGGCTGGTACGCCGAGCTCAATGAGGACTGGAGCCAGACGATTGGCTCCTGGGAGCCCTCTCAAACACGCTGGCCGCATGGGTTCAAATATGTGCTCGACAAGATCAGGGACGCCGGCATGACGCCGGGACTCTGGCTGGAACCTGAAGTGGCGGGTGTTCGCTCGGCTTTGGCAATGAAGCCCGACGACTGGTTCCTTATGCGGCACGGCAAAAGGTTCTTGAAAAACTCGCGCTATCTGCTCGATTTTCGAAACCCGGACGTCCGAGCCTACCTGAATCAAGTCATTGATCGAGTCGTGCGCGATTACGGTGCGGGTTACATCAAGATGGATTACAACGTTGACTCGCTCTTGGGAACAGACCTTCACGCCGACAGTGCCGGGCAGGGATTGCTGGAGCACGACCGAGCCTATCAGGCGTGGATTGATGGGATACTGGAACGATTTCCAGACTTGATTCTTGAAAATTGCGGAAGTGGAGGAGGGCGGATGGACTATGCGCAGCTTTCGCGTTTTCAAATTCAGTCCGTCACCGATCAGGAGGACTACTTGAGGATGCCGGCAATTCTGACTGGGGCCTCTGCGGGCATCTTGCCGGAACAGGCGGCTATCTGGTCCTACCCCACTGCCCAAAGCGATTCTGCAAGCGCCAGCTTCAACATGGTGACCGGGATGGTATGCCGGATTCATCAAAGTGGAAGGTTAGATAAGCTGTCGAGTGATGCATTCCAGCAGGTTCGCTCGGGAATTGAGCTGTATAAGAATGTCGTACGCAAGCACGTTCCAAAGGCGGTGCCTTTCTACCCGCTGGGAGTGCCGGATGTTACGGATTCGAACTCTCCTGTTTCGCTGGGAATGCGGGCTCCCGAACTGACGTGGATTGCGGTGTGGCGACTGGACGGACCCTCTCGTGTGACCATCCCGATGGTTTCCTCACAGGCGCGGATCCTGTTTCCAACGGAGCTTGGGATTAACGTGACACAGGATGGACATCAGATGGTTGTCGACTTTCCACGGACCAAGATGGGCTGCCTGCTGCTGACGTAATCGAGGCGAAAGAGCGAACAGGTTCGGCTTCATACCGCAACGACCTGGACCGCCGGACCGACAGCTTCGTGTGGCTCGCGATCCTACCCCGAGGCGGGACGTTTCGCCGCCGATCGTTGTCGGATTCAGCGGCGTGCTGCATCGGAAACCCGGTTCCAAGTCCCATTTACGCTGTACTGCATTCCAACGGATTGATGATGACAAACTCAACATTTCGTTGGAGAACGCTCTCGAACAGTACCGTACAGTACCTTGCCAATAACCATGAAGTTAGCGCTTACTTTCTGCGTGCTTGAAAAGGGTGTATCTCCGGAGTCTGTTCCGGCGAGATCGCCAGATCAATCGGTCTTCGGAGGCTCTGAGTTTGTCTTGGCGAAGCCGGGGCCAATCGGAAGCGAATTCAAGGGATGAATCTTAGGAGGCAAATTATGACCAGGTTACGTTTCGTAGTTTTGGCAGTAATGATGACTGCCATCGGACTGACTTTCCATTCGAAAATGCATGCGCAAGGCAAAAGCATAACCGCCTCGCTGTCGGGGACAGTGACCGACCCTTCCGGTGCCAGGGTGCCCAAAGCGACTCTAAAACTCACCAACCCAGACCTTGGAATCGCCCGGCTTGATACCGCCGGCGCGGAGGGGGAATTCACCTTCGCCTTACTTCCGTCGGGTACCTATGTTCTCGAGGTGAGCGCGCCGGGATTCAAGACGACCCGGCAAAACGGAATCGTTCTCGCACAGGGAGACACTGTGACCATGTCGGTGAGCCTGACCATCGGCGCTGCCGAGCAAGTCACCGTCAACACGACTGGTCCGCTGCTTCAAACAGAGGACTCGAACATGAGCACCGAGCTCACGAGCCAGCAGATTCAGGAGCTTCCGCTGAACCTCCGGAACGACCTCTCTTTTGTGACACTGAACTCCGCCGTGAACACACAGGGCTACCGGCAGTTATTGGCATCGGGCGGCAGTGAAGATACTGCCGACCAGGATTATTCGTTCCTGAATTTCGGCGGCGGTTATTTCGGAACCAACCTGTTCCTTCTGGAGGGCGGATACGACGTAGCCCAAGGGTGGGGAGGAAGCCAGTATGTGCCCGCTCCGGAGGACACGGACCAAGTCAAAGTAACCAGCTACTCGTTTTCAGCCGAATACGGATTCAGCACCGGCAATGCGATCAGCATCACTACTAAGGCCGGCACCAGCAGCTACCATTTCTTGGCCGATGAGTACCTGCGCAACCAGGACCTGGACGCCAACCTTTATTTCAACAAGCTCGCCCACCTGCCCAGGGTTGACGATCACCGGAACCAGTTCGGAATCGCCGGCGGCGGTCCGCTCTACATCCCGGGCATCTATAAACAGCGGAACAAAACTTTCTTTTTCGCCAATTATGAGGGCTTGCGGCTCAACGGCGGCCTCACCTTCGGCGGCAATGTACCGGACACTGCCGAGTTGGGTGGTGACTTCTCATCGGAACTCACTACCACTCAGGTCGGAACCGATGCGCTGTGCCGGCCGATCTACCAAGGGGCGATCTACAACCCTTATTCCTCCAGATCGGTCACGGCTACCTGCGCCACAGCCAATAACACTGCCGGACAAACCGTTGAGATCCGCGACCCGTATTCTGGAAATAAAATACCCACAACCGGCGTGGGCGCAATCGACGCTCTGGCAAACAAAATTGCCACCGGAAACTACTGGCCGGCGCCAAAGAACCCGGGCGGCGGCTACAACTTCAACACTGTGACGAGCGCGCCGACCTCCTCCAACGAGTGGGGAATCCGCATCGACCAAAACATCAACGCAAATAACACGATCTACGGACAAGTCTCGAATAAGCACGAAGGAAAGGTCCAAACGGGAGCCTTTTACGGAAACGATGTTGCTGGGCCCTACGTGTTCGACCCGAACAACCGCTTGTTTGGCGTTCTGGGCTATTCTCACGTCTTTACGCCGACTCTTATCCTCACTACCAACTTGTTTTTCACTCGCTTTGACGCGGGGAACGTGGTCCAGGGCTACCCATTCAAACCTTCCACGCTGGGGCTGCCTGGGACTCTCGATTCCTGGACGCCGCAGTTTCCGCAGATTCAGTTTGGAAACACCTTTAGCGGCCAGGGATCCTATGCTCCCCTGGGAGCGACGCAAAACTCCGGCGAAGCCACGTTCCCTGAGAATAATGCCAGCCTGAGCGCCGACGTAAACAAAAGCTTCAAAGCTCATTCCATTTCGGTCGGCTACCTGGGCATTTGGCAAACCACGGACGGCGGCAGGTTGACCCCAACTGTATTGAATTTCTCGCTTGCCATGACGGCAGGCCCCGATCCGTCGAACCCGGCGACCACAACAAACGGAGACGGGCTAGCATCCTTTCTGGCGGGCGCCGGCAACTCCGGGATCGGCTCGGGTGGCACGACTGGCTACGCCGCGTTTGCGGCGACGACCAATTACCTGCACGGGATGTACGTGCAGGACGACTGGAAAGCGAACCGGAAGTTGACGTTGAACCTCGGCTTCCGCTATGAAATCCAAATGCCGGCAACTGCCCGGCATAACCAACAGGCGTATTTCGATTTCAACGCCCTCAACCCGATCAGCGTGGCGACTGGCATTCCGGCTTATGGGGCAATCGTCTATAACAATCAGGGGAACCGCGGCCTCTATGAAAAGAACCTAGCTGACCTGGAGCCCCGCGTTGGCTTTGCCTATGCCATCTTGCCGAAGCTGGTGATGCGCGGCGGCTTCGGTTTGTATTATGCGAGAAACTGGTATGGCGGCTCCGGACCGGACCCGGGATACTCGACCTCAACGGCATGGACTTCTTCGCCCGACGGGGTCACGGTGACGACGCCCCTTGCGCAGGCATTCCAAACGGGACTTGTGCCGGTGACCGGGAACGCACTGGCGGGCCTGACCAACGTTGGCCAAGGGGGCGGCGGAGTGAATCCATTCCGTCCCGATCCTCGAACCAAGGAGTTCAGCTTTGGGTTCCAGTACGCCTTCACGAACAACGACGTGCTGGACGTCGCTTACGTCGGGGGCCGCGGATCGCGCATTACGCTCGGCGGCATGAACTACGGCCAACTGAATCCAACCCTTCTTTCCATGGGATCGTCGCTGAACGGCTCGGCGGGCACCAATCCGTATGCCGCCGCGTTGAGCAACCTTGGACTTACTGCCATGGCTTGCCCGTGGACTGTGGCGCAATCCCTGATGCCGTTTCCGGAGTTCTGCGGAAGCGTTTCAGCCACAGACGAGCCGGTTGGAACCAACAACTACAACGCCTTGCAGGCAAACTTCAAGCATCGTTTCGGGGCCGGCCTGATCTTTACAGCCTCCTACACCTACTCGAAGTTCCTGTCCGACGTGGCCGGACCGGAGGAATGGGGATCGGTCAATGGCGATACCGGTGGCTCCGGCATCCGCAATTACTACGACCTGAAAGCGGATTGGTCTGTTGATGGTGAAGACATTCCTCATTCCCTGGTTTTGAACTATGTGTATCAACTGCCGATTGGCCAGGGCAAGAGGTTTGGCGGCGGTATGAATAAGGCCGCGGATGCAATCGTGGGCGGCTGGCAGGTGAATGGAATTACTACCGTCCAGAGCGGCTTCCCGATGTCGATCGGCCCCAACGGGAACAGCTCAACCGTCTTTGGCGGCAGTCAACATGCAAACCTGACCGGTCAGCCTTTCAGGACCGGCACCTGCGGCAAAGGCACGACCGCTAACCCGTTCATTCCCGTGGGAACCAAGTATTGCTTCTTCAACTCGGCGGCCTTTACACCACCGCCCGCATACACCTTCGGCACGGGCCCACGCTACTATTCCAATCTGCGTGCGCCGGGATACGTGGACGAAGATCTGACGTTGGCAAAGTGGTTCAATCTAGGGGAGAAGCTCCGCTTGCAGTTCGCTGTCCAGATGTTCAATGCTTTCAATCACCCCAATTTCGGCATACCGGATTCCGGCGTCGGCGATGGAACTATGGGTGAGAGTTCGTCCACGCAGGGAGCAAGAGAGATGCAGGGGGTGCTGAAGATAACTTATTAGAGCCCGCATATATGCAGAGGACCGTACTTGCTCTCTGCCTGACGATCGCGTTTACAAATCCAAGCGTGAGCGCGATCGTCTTTTGAGAAGTGCCAAAGGCAAATCATTTAATCCCTCCGGGCCTAGGTTTGTGTGGCTCAGTCCGGGGGGATTAGTGCTTTTTGAAGGACAAACGCAGAAGCAGATCAAGTTTTCAAACATTTTCGAAACGCCGTCTCGGGCGCCGATTCACCCGAAGCTTTGTTGCCAAACGTCGCGCAGGTTTTGGATAGATTCCGCGACAGGTTCAATTCCTGAACGAGATTGACCCATACATTCACTTCGCAATTTTTCAGGAGTCACGATGTCCACGTCCGGTATCGAATGCAAGACCAATCATCAAAAATCTTCAGTGTGCATGCCTAAGGCTTTCTTCGTGTTAGCGATAGCAATTTCGTGCGCTCAATGGCTGGGAATAAGGAGCGACGGGCAAGTATCCTCTGCACCGATTCAAAAGACGTCTGCAAATACACCAGGGACCAACAACCCGGAAGCGCAAGTCGATGTAGATTACAAAGAAACCAATCTCATTCCCATGACGCCATCGGCTCCAATTCCAGTGCTATCGGCCGAGGAGATCGACGGAGGAGCCGTATTCAGGATGCGGCCGGGAGTGATGACAATTCACTTTTGCAACGACAACATTGTCCACGTCTCCTATGCTCCAGGCAACGAACCTCCTGCGGACAAAAGCCTCGCAGTAATCGGGTGCCCGGAGCAATACGATCGTCCTCTAAAGCTTGTTGAGACCTCGAAAGAAATCAGCCTTTCCGGGGATAAGCTGTCGGTGCTCGTGGATCGCAACTCAGGAGCGCTGACTTTTCTCACTCCAGCGGGCGACAAGATTTTAGCGGAGCCACAAAATGGCGGGAAAGCGATGCAGAAGGCAACGGTGAATCAGGAAGACACTTACCATCTGCAGCAGGAATTTCTGTCTCCGCCGGACGAAGCACTTTATGGTCTGGCAGAAGGGCAGGATGGAGTATGGAACTGGCGAGGAATGCCCGTCGACCTCATTAGTCAGAATATTATCGGTGCGTTTCCTGTCATGGTTTCCAGCCGGGGTTACGGACTGGTGTGGGATAACGAGTCGCTCACGGAGTTCAATCCAGTGAGCGAGGATGAGGAGATTGCCGTGGACCCTTCGAGCCGAGCGGGGGTGTTTACGGCTCGAAGAACCGGGGACTATGTATTCTTTGCCAGAGGCGGGGATGGAGCCCGTGAAATTGGGATCGCCGTTGGCGACCGAATGATCCACGATAATACGAATATGTGGGTGCCATATACGTCTGTGGTTAAAGCGCACCTGACCGCAGGCGAAAGCTATCCCGTGAAGCTGCTCGGCGGCGGTAAGACTGCGAAGCTCTATGGCAGGCCAATGGGGAACACTTCGGTGTTCCGGTCGGAAGTTGGCAACGATATCAACTACTACTTCATCTATGGCCCGAGCCTCGATAAGGTCGTAGCCGGCTACCGAACGCTTACAGGAACTGCGCCGATGTTCCCCAAATGGGCGTATGGATTCTGGCAATGCCGCGAGCATTATGCGAGTCAAGAGGAAACACTCGATGCCGCCGAGGGATTTCGCAGCCGCCATATTCCAGTGGATCTGATCGTCCAGGATTGGCAATACTGGGGGAAATGGGGCTGGGGAGCCTATCAGTTTGATCCGACGGCTTACCCGGATCCCGCCGGGATGATCAAGAAACTCCACGAGCTGAACTTTCACTACATGATCTCAGTGTGGGCCGATCCCAAAGGCGAGGTTCTGGATGAGCTGGCCAAGCATCATGGTGAAATCGAAGACACCGGCTACGTAAACGAGCTTTCTTCCGAGGGGCGCAGTATCCGCTGGCAGTATCTCAAGCGGTACATGTTCGATCTCGGTGTCGATGCGTGGTGGCAGGACGGCGAAGAAGCGAATGGACAGGTAAGGAACCATAAGGTGTATGTTGACAACCTGGGTTATGTCTCCGGAAACCCCTACACCTACTACTATCCCCAGGCTGCCAATGAATCCATTTACGAAGGCCAACGAGCCGCGGATCCAACGAAGCGGGTGGTACAACTGGGTAAAACCGCGACTCTTGGATTTCAGCGGTATGCTGCAGTTACCTGGTCTGGAGATGTCCACGGAAACTGGCAAGCATTCAGCCAGCAGATACCAGCGGGCCTGAATCTTTCTGTTGGCGGTATGCCTTATTGGACCACCGACACGGGCGGATTCTTTCGGCCTGAAGATGAATACAGCTCAGAAGACTATAACCGCTTGCTGGTTCGCTGGTTTGAGTACTCGACGTTCTGCCCAATCCTTCGCATCCATGGCTACAAGACCGAAACGGAGATGTGGAAGTGGCCACTGTCGTATAAGTACCTGCTCATGTACGACAACTTCCGCTATCGCATGTTGCCCTATATTTATTCGGAAGCGTGGCGAGTGACCCATGGAAACGACACGATGATGCGTCCGCTGATTATGGATTTCCGGGGCGATCGAAATGTCGATAATATCGGCGATCAATACATGTTTGGCTCGGCATTTATGGTGGCTCCGATTACGACCTCTGCTAATCGGCGGTCAGTCTATTTACCGCAGGCAACGGAGTGGACGAACTTCTGGACAGGTGAGCGAGTGGCCGGGAGCCAGCATCTCAGTGTGGAAGCTCCTTTGGAGCAGATTCCTTTGTTTGTGCGTGCCGGAGCCATTCTTCCTCTTGGGCCCACGATGGAATATGCGACGCAGAAGCCCGAAGATCCGATTGAATTGAGAGTGTACCCCGGCGCGAACGGATCTTTTGTTCTTTATGAGGACGAAAACGACAATTACGACTACGAAAAGGGCCTTTATGCCACGATTCCGATTACATGGAACGATTCTTCGCAAACCTTAACCATCGGGTCGCGTAGCGGCGAATTCCAGGGGATGCGCAAAGACCGGACGTTCCGGGTTGTAGTTGTAAGGCCTGGCCATGGCGGTGGGTTGGATATGACGCTTCAACCTGACCAGACCGTGTCCTACACGGGCGATGAAAAAACTGTCGATCTAAGCACGCGGAGCAATTGAGAAGGCGTCAATACGTTGACCGCGGCAAATTGATTCCGAGCTTAAGCAGCAAAGGTAGCATGCGACAGGTCGCCGACGAAGGATTATGGGGGTTCGAAAGATACACATGCAGTTTATGGAGGGCGGGAATCGATGAACCGCAGGCGGTTTGTAGCAAGCGCGATCACCACTGTCGCACTGTCCAAGATGGCGAAGGCGCTTGGCAACTCGCCGTTCTTTCAGGGTGCAATTCCGAATGGTCCGTTCCTTCCCTATTGGGAGTCTTTGAAGTCTTATCGTTGCCCGGAGTGGTTTCGCGACCAAAATTTGGGATCTGGGCCCACTGGAGCCCGCAGTGCGTGCCTGAGCAGGGGGATTGGTACGCGCGAAATATGTATATCCACGGAACGGCTCAATATGAGTACCATGTGAAGACCTACGGACATCCGTCGCAGTTCGGTTACAAAGACATTTGCCATTTGTGGAAAGCGGAGAAATGGGACCCGGAAGCGCTTATCAAGTTGAACAAGCGCGCGGGCGCCGAATACCTCGTGGCTTTAGCGACTCACCACGACAATTTCGATTGTTGGAATTCAAAGCATCAGTCATGGAACTGCGTCAACATTGGTCCCAAGAAGGACATCGTAGGAACCTGGGCCAAGGTTGCACGGTCGAACGGATTGCGATTCGGCGTGAGCTATCATGTGACTCCGCACCGGGTATGGGACGAGTTTCTTCCCGTTCGCTACAAGAGCGACACAACCGGGCCGCTCGCGGGAGTTCCCTATGACGGCATTCAGACGATTGCCGACGGGAAAGGCAAGTGGTGGGCGGGCAGGGATCCTCAGATGATTAATGGGAAGCCTCACGCGAAGGGCAGCCCGTGCCCGGAGTTTGTCCAGCAGTTTCTCCTACGCGTACAGGACGTTATTGACAGCTATGCTCCCGACATCCTGACCTTTGACGACGGGGCGCAGTTCAACTTCGATAGCGGCGGACCCGAAGCCCCCGATTTAGGTGTCTGGCTGGGCATACCAGACTTGGCGCCAGAGATCATGGCCTATTACTACAACAAAAATGTGCAGGCGCATGGTGGCCGCCTGGAGGGAGTTCTCGACCTGAAAGAAGTTCCTGAGCCCGTGTGGGGAACACTGACCCGCGACTTTGAAATGACATTGGCGGACACGCTGCAGGAAAAGCCCTGGCAAACGGAGGCTTGCATAGGGCATTGGCACTACGATCGCAAGGTCTTTGAGAGCCACTCTTACCAGAAGGCCTCATTGATGATTCCTCTGTTGGTGGACGTCGTCAGCAAGAATGGCAATCTTCTGCTTAGCATTCCACTCCCCGGGCATGGCGAGCCGGACTGCGATGAGATCGCATTCTTGGGAGAGCTTGCCGATTGGCAACAGGTCAATTCTGAGGCGATCAAAGGGACGCGTCCCTGGAGCATTTACGGAGAGGGTCCCGCTACCGAAGCGGCAAGGGAGTTGCCGATGTATCAGTTGTCCAGACTTAAGTTCCAACCCACAGACATACGATTCACGACAAAGGGCGACGTCCTATACGCGATCGCCCTGGGCTGGCCGTCTGATGGAAAGATGGTCATCAAGTCGCTTGCTGAAAACTCCGCAAACTACCCACGCCAGATCCGAAAGGTAGAACTGCTTGGGGTGAAATCCGAGTTGAAATGGACGCGGACAGCACAGGGTCTCGAGATTCAGTTACCTAACGAGCCGCCCTGTCAATATGCTTTTTCGTTCCGGATCTTGGAATTATAGATTCTTCACCTCTGGTAACGCGAGGTTCATAAGGCCGCGGCGCCGTTAGTGCTGCGGGATATCCCCGGCACAAGGGTGGCATGGCTCTTTCTTGTCGCCGGCTTCATTTTCGAGTATTGATGCCGGGCACCTACCAATAGCGCACAGCTACGACAGTAGGTGTTGTGGGAATGTCGTTGACGACCTTTGTCTGCAAGACAAATTCCACGTTCTCACTGGCCCATGTTCTTGGCGCGGATTTGATCAGCTCTTTAATCTCCTGTGGGCTGGTGATGAATTCAGCGGCCGCACGAGTGCCGCTTTGAGTGATTCCGGCAATGGCCAAAAGGGGCGCGCCGGTGTTCGAGTGCGGGAGCCGAGCCACAATGGCATAGTCAACCAGGATTTTGTTGTCGGAGGAAATGAGCGGCGTCCAAATACGCCTTGCGTCAGTTCGATCCCGGATGGTTAACCCAGGGCCGAGCACGAATCCGAGATCACCGGTCATTTGCATCGTCCATCCATTATTGAATGCGCCGATCAAAACGCACGGGGATTGGCGAAAATCTCCAAATACGACGTCCTCTCCAGAGCGAAGATCGAAGCTCCGCTTATTACGCGTCAGGAATGCAGCCACAGCGACGTTTGCTGACACGTCTCCGAGGGTTACATAAGTGTTCCTAACTGCCGTGAGATCGCTCAAGGTGAGCTTTTGATCGGGCGTAAGTGGAATCAGAAATTCATGTCCCTGCGCGTCCAGTTCATCAAGCTTGTGCGTGGCCCTGTATCTTTCAAGCAATTCGGTACTCGGCAAGTAGACCGGGTTTGACCCGGTGTATATCAGCACCGGATTCGATGCCGCTAATATTGGTTCCCAAAATTGCTCAACCGGACTCTTAGGCCAGAACAGAAATAGAGACGATGCCAGAACAAGGGCACAAAGTATCGCGACAAACCAAATTGGCCAGTTTTGCCGAGGCTTGATGTCTGAACCGGTCGTGGTGGGGATGGAGACTTGGGGAATGGAGACGTGAGCTGGTCCAGACTCTGCCCTCAAATGATGGGCGGTTTCGGCGTTGCCTAACTCTGATGCTGTCGCCAGCGGCTTGGGCGAAGTTAAAAACGAGGGCTGATAAGAGCCCGGACTGATTTCGATTCGGACGGCGCTGTTGGCGCCGACTCCCACGTAGAATTGAGCAAGCCTTTTTCTGAGTTCCGCCGCCCGCGCCCGGACGATAGGGTCAGAATTTGTATCGTAGTCCGGACGTCTACCAAAGACGTCTGCCCCGATCACTCTTTCTTTCAGGAGTTGCCCGTGTCCTGACAGCGTCTGGTCGACAATATAGCGCAGCATTTGCTGAGATTGCTTACTGGAGCGAAAGGGGACACTGAGGAGGATTTCTTCAAGCGCCTCTTGAATCTGTGCCGCAGGGATTTCATGAGGAGCTGCCCCTCGCTGCCGGGTATCGTTGGCCTCAACGGCGTGTTCCATCTCTGCCCCCCGACGGCAAGATCCATCTTCGCGGTACTGTACTCCAGCAGGTTGACGATGACAAGGTCCGGATTTCGTTCGGGATCGCTCTCGAACAGTACCGTGCTGTACCTTGCCAATAACAATAAAGTTATCGCTTACTCTCAGTGCGTGTCAACTATGAGCTCTGGGGCTGGCTTGCAGTCCGGAAGCCTCATCTCAGGGAGATTGAAATTCTCTGAACTGTGATTGGGCGCAATGAAGTCAGTGTCTTACAACAAAGAACGGGGCTTCTTGCAAATGTTACGCTTCGTCAGATTTGCGACCATGCTCCTCGTTTCAATCGTTGGGCTGGCTGCTTGCGGTGTTTCGCGAGCCCAATCCCTAATCTCAACAGCTTTCATTTCGGGGGTGGTTACCGATCCAACTGGAACAATCGTGCCCAAAGCCGCAGGCTCGTGAATTCGTACACTCGGATCGGCCGCGAATTCGTGACGGGCTCAACTGGCGAGCTTTTCTTCGCTCTTCTTCCGCCGGCGACCTGGAGGCCTATCGTCATCGGCGCAAGGCTTCAACGTAACCACGCAGGAAAACATTGTTCAAAGAGCCGGAGACTCGGTTATACACAACGTCATGCTGAAGGTAGCCTCAACATTCGAGCAAGACTGGGTTCCATCCGCTGCGGTACTTCTTCAGACTGACAAGGCTGATGTGAGCACAGCACGGCGGAATTCGCGTTCAAAATCCATATGTGTCGGTATTGTCCACCTAAAGCGGGCCGCACTGGCACTGTGCCTGGCCATTCCATTCACGAATTTCAACTCGACCGGAATGGCTCTGGCGCAAGATCACGAGCAAGTTCTTCAATCTCTCCTGGAGGACGCCGCTGCCGCACAGTCGAGGGGAGATTTTAGTGCTGCGGCGGAATCGTATCGCAAAGCTACTGAACTCGAACCCGCCGTTCCGGAGTTCTGGGCCAATCTGGGGCTCATGTATTACGAAGCAGGAAGATCTGCCGACGCCATTCAGAGCTTTAAACAGGCGATACGCCTAAACGCAACTCTTTATGTTCCCCAATTGTTTTTAGGCATCGAATACCTTAAAACCCAAAAACCAGATGCGGCCCTGCCATTGCTCGAAACTGCCACCAGGCTAAATCCCAGGGATCCGCTGGCTGAACTCTCTCTGGGAAAGGCTTCCGCGATGCTGAACCGTTGCGACCGCGCCGCTGATGCCTTCTGGAGAGCAATACGATTGGCCCCGAACGATGGAGACGCCTGGCTCGGCATCGGGACTGTCTATCTGCAGCAGGTGGACAACGATGCGCGTCTCATGACTTCGACTTACAACCATTCACCGTACGCCCGCCTGCGGGCCGCGGAGACATTTGCCGAGGAGGGCAAGCTGGTTGAAGCTGAAAACGCATACAAAAGTGCAACGGCTTCTCCTTCACCTGCGCCCTGTGCTCACGCTGAGTTCGGGATTATGCTGCTTCGCGAAAAGAAGATCGCTGAGGCACGTGAACAATTTGAATCAGAGATCAGGACCGAAAGCCATTGCGGATTGGCGCTCCTTGGTATTGCTATCGCGAAGGCTGCCGAAGGACATCCAGATGCTGCACTCAAAGCGCTTGCTTCGATTGCGGCGGACGATTCCGGATTCCTTCAGTCGAGCCTGTATCTCTTCCGCGGCGCTCTATCGGCCGACCAGGCGAAATCGCTGGCCGATCTGGCACGAGTGCACCAGGGCGCTGGAGACCTTTCAGTCGATCTTGGCTCCATGATTGAACAGGCGTTCCTTTCCGACACACCGCCCGCAACAGAAATTGATGAGGATAGAACGTCTCAAACGGCGCGAGCACCCTTGCCAGCAGTTGCCGCAACGCTGTATGCGGCAGGGAAATATGCCGCCTGCGATCAAGTCCTGAAGGCGGCGCTGGAAACGCTGGACAGCGCCCAACAGCAGCTCCTTGCTTCCTGCTCGTTCTACACAGGCGATTTCCTCACTACATCCAAGGTCGCCGAGCGCCAAAAAGCGAATCCCGCAACTTTAGTGCGTGGTTTGTACTGGGAAAGCAAGGCCGATCAAGAATTGGCGATTGCCGCGCTGACGCGAGCCGACGAGATCGATCCCAACTCTTCCCGGATGCATATCCTGACCGGCGATGTGTTTCGCCAAAAACGGCGCTGGAGCGAGGCAGAGGCAGAGTATCGTAAGGCACTCGCCATCGACCCGGCGAGCCGCGGAGCACGCCTCAGTCTGGCGATTGTCTTGTTCACCGAACTGAAAACAGATGAATCACTCGCGATCACCAAATCTCTCCTGGCGGAGACGCCGGAAGACCCTGAGGCGAATCTGCTGGCGGGCGAGATCCTAGTGCAGGGACATCAATTTGAAGCGGCCGAGCCGTATCTCTCCAGGTGCCAGAAACTCGATCCAGACCTGATGCCCCGACTTCACGTTCTTCTCGGACAGGTTTATGCGGCAACGAACCGAATTCCAGCGGCCATCGCGGAATACAAACAGGGATTGGCAAGCGATGGGGATGGCAGCATTCACTATCAACTGGCGCGCTTGTATGAAAAGTCCGGCGACAAGGACGCTGCTGAAGAAGAGATTCGGATATCGCAGCAGCTACGCAAGCGCTGGGATGATCAAGCACAAACAGTGATTGAACAACTCCCGACCGATACGAGTCGGCAGTAATCCGTTGCATGAGCCCCACGAAATCCAGACGGCCTGAGCAATCTGTATTTCTATTGAGGCGCGATTGGATAGTTCACAAGGTAGTTTCAAGCCGAGATTCATCAAGTTTCTGCAGATCATTTGACAACGATTCGAGGAGCGACAACTGATGTCTTCAACTTTGCGAACGCTTTTTGTTTCTTTCGGGGTGGCAGCATGCACTTGCACCCTTACTTGGCCATTCCATGTCCATGCCCAGGAGATCGAGCGAAGCGCAAAAGGCGTAACACTTCATTCTTCGACTGGCGCTCTTCGAGTATCTGTCTGCTCTGACAGGGTCATCCGAGTTGAAGCGAGTCTTACCGGCGAATTTCAAAAATCTATCGTGCCCGCCGTGATCCGTCCGTGCGGAGGAGCCGCATTCGCGATTTCCTCAAATGCTTCGACCGTGTCAATAAAGACCGGCGTACTCAAGGTGGAGATTGACCGAGCAACGAGTTCAGTGCGGTTTCTGACGAG
>Ga0207933_1000352_pt1 | contig 46547 bp, 46 predicted proteins | sample NGESurdeep092012_4_FD_184488 | JGI IMG/M metagenome (GOLD analysis project Ga0207933, IMG submission 184488) | Arctic peat soil microbial communities from Barrow, Alaska - NGEE Surface sample F53-3 deep-092012 (SPAdes) | ecosystem: Environmental > Terrestrial > Soil > Wetlands > Peat ... | reverse complement strand
AAGTATGAAGGAGAATATCAACGTTGCGATGGTGGGGTATGGCTTTATGGCCAAAGCGCATTCGCACGCATTTCGATCATTAGGAGCGTTTTACCCGGAACTTCCAAGCGTTAATATGACGACGATTTGTGGCAGAAATGCCGAAGCTTTAGAAAACGCGCGCAAAACTTTTGGATGGATGACGGCCGAAACAGATTGGCGAAAGTTACTGGATCGCGGCGATATTGACGTTATAGATATTGTCACACCAGGAAATTCTCATGCGGAAATAGCAATTGCTGCACTTAAAGCAGGTAAGCATGTTATTTGCGAGAAACCTCTAGCTAATTCAATTGCCGAGGCCGAGGCGATGGTCGAAGCAGCGGAGGAGGCAGAGGCTAAAGGAATTTTCTCGATGGTGGCATTTAATTATCGTTGTATTCCAGCGATGGCGCTCGCGCAAAAAATGATTCAAGCCGGTAAGGTTGGCAAAATTTTTCATGTGAGGGCGAGTTATTTACAGGATTGGATAATAGATCCCGAATTTCCATTGGTGTGGCGGTTAGATAAATCAAAGGCGGGCTCGGGGGCGCTGGGAGATATTGGATCGCACATCATTGACTTAACTCATTTCTTAACCGGCGCAAAGATTATCAATGTGAGCGGACGGATGAAGACTTTTGTAACGCAGCGGCCACTTCCAGGAATTTATACTGGACTTAGCGCTTCTAGTAAATCGGAGGAGTGGGGAGCTGTAACGGTTGATGATGCAACGCTATTTACAGCGGAATGTGACGACGGTTCACTTGCTAATTTTGAAGCAACTCGCTTTGCCACCGGCCAAAAGAACAGCATAAATATTGAGATCTTTGGAAGTGCAGGAAGCCTCAAATTCAACTTTGAAAATATGAATGAACTTTTGTTCTACGAAAATACTTCAAATGATTTAGATGGCTTTAAGCGAATATTGGTTACTGAAAGCACGCACCCATACATGAGTGCGTGGTGGCCACCCGGTCATCTCATCGGATATGAGCACACTTTTACTTACGAGATATCTAATTTTGTAAGAGCGCTACAGAATAATTCTGCTCCTAGCCCAACTTTTGTCGATGGTCTCTACGTTCAAAACGTGATGGCGGCAGTTGAAGAAAGTGCCTCACGCGGAGCTCAAATTGTCGCTGTAAGAAGTTGATATCAATTTATTGTAATTGGTAGGCCCGTCAGCAGAATGATGGGAGAATACGCATATGACCATCGATCACCGCGCCGGATTCGTTGCGGTGATTGGGCGTCCTAATGTCGGAAAATCCACGCTTGTTAATGCCTTGGTTGGCCGGAAAATCGTTATAACTTCGATTCACCCCAATACAACGCGTAATCCGATTCGTGGAATTATTTCAAGGCCGGACTATCAAATGATCTTGGTCGATACTCCTGGCATACATAAGCCAAAGACACTACTTGGAACTCGCCTCAACGCGATGGTGCAAGAAAACCTCGAATCGGTTGATGCGGCTCTGCTCTGTTTACCAGCAGATGAAGCGATCGGCGCCGGTGATGAATACATCGTTAAACAATTGGGACATATCCGCCATCTTTATATCGCAGTGACAAAGGTTGATGTATCCAAGAACGATGATCTGATTGCTAAATTAGTTGAGGTATCGAACTTCATCGAAAAGACTGGGATTAAGGTTGATGAGATCGTGCCGATTTCTGCAAAAAACTTGGAGCAGACCGATCTACTCTTGGATTTACTAGTAAAGGCGCTTCCGCTCTCGCCCTCGCTATATCCAGAAGATATCGATACCGATCAAGCTGCAGAATTACATATCACCGAATTGATTCGGGAGGCTGCCATTCAAGATCTTTATGAAGAGTTGCCGCATTCAGTGATGGTGACGATTGACGAGATGAGCAAGCGCGAAGGTAAGAATTTTTACGATATTCACGCCACAATTCATGTCGAACGAGATTCACAGAAATCAATCATCATTGGTCCACAAGGCACTCGCCTAAAAGACATTGGAATGCGGGCAAGGGCTGGCGTCGAAACATTCTTGGATGCAAAGAGTTATTTAGGGTTGCACGTAAAAGTCTCCAAAGAATGGCAACGCGATCCAAAAGCACTGGCTCGGTTGGGCTTTACTGAATAACTGGTTTACGACTCGCATAGTAAGAACCAACCATTACAAGAGGCAACCCAACTAATATTCCCGTTGTCAATTTCTCATGTAAGACAACGACGCCAAGAATTACGGCGACGCCAGTATTTACATAGGCAACGAGTGATGCTCGTGCGACTCCAAAATCGGCAAGAACTTTAAAGAAGAAAACGAAGCAGATTGCTGTGGGGAAAATGCCCAGTGCGATTATTGAAAGAATTGAATTTGTACGAACGTGATGATGAGGCCATTGAATTATTGCAAAGGGCAAGTAAATAATTCCGGTGACGAGCATCGCCAAGCCATTTATCGCCGCTCCATCGAGATGTGGAATTTTCTTTCGAACCAGCGTTGGCGCTATTGCATAACCAATTGCCGCAAGCAACAGCAGCGCAATTGCAGTTATATTTTGTTTGCCCTGCAGACTTTCAATTCCTACGACGAGACAGACTCCAACAAAACCAACGCCAAGTCCGATTAATCGCTTTGAGTGCCAAACGGTTCTGTCACCGAGCGCACCATTAAGCAGTGTTGCCCAAATAGCGACGGTGGCGATCAACAATGCGGCCAGGCCAGAATTAATTTTCGTCTCGGCTTGGCTAAGGAAACCCCAGGGTCCAACCAATTCAATAATTGCATAGGGGATAATCCATTTTATTTGCTTAAGCGCGGATTTGAGCGTTCCGCGCTTAATTGCGTAGGGAATCAAAATAGCTGCGCCGATCATGACTCGAGAGCAGACGATAAAGGCGGGAGTAAATTGTCCGGGAGCAACGGCAACGCGGATTAATAGATAGGGAACTCCCCATAAAATTCCAACAACCGAAAAATTAAACCAGCTACCGCGTTTCACCAATTGACTGTAGCGTCGCGCAACGTTTGATACTTTTCCATTACATGAGGAGTCGGATCGCTCTGTACATGTGTAACTTTTCCGAGGTTCCACTCTGGCGCGTGGCCGAGCAGCGCCCAAGCTGCTTGCCTGGCGGCGCCATCTGCCACATATTCACCGACCGGTGGGATTATTACTTCACGCCCAAAAAGCGCTGATGCGATTTGTCCAACGGCGGGATTCTTAGCCGCGCCACCGACAAGTAAGACTCGATTGATGCTAACTCCCTGCACTACAAGTGCGTTGACTGCATCGGCAAGTCCGGCAAGCATTCCCTCGATCATTGCGCGCGCGATATTTTCTGGATTCGAATTTGTCAGGTTCATTCCAGAAAGAACACCGGTTGCATCCGGACGGTTGGGAGTTCGTTCCCCTTCAAAATATGGCAGAAGTGTTAAACCGTTTGCACCTGCTGGGGCGCTTAGCGCCAGTTCTGAAAGTCGTTTGAAATCGACACCTAATATTCGATTTGCGGCGTCGAGAATGCGCGCTGCATTAAGAGTGCAAACCAAAGGTAAGTAATTGCCAGTCAGATCGGCAAATCCTGCGACCGCGCCAGTTCCATCATGAGTCGAGGTCGTTGAGACAGAAAATGCGGTACCACTTGTTCCAAGTGATACGACAACATCTCCTGGTTGTGCCTGCACGCCAAAGGCAGCGCCAGCATTGTCACCGGCTCCAGCGCCAATCTTTATACCTCCAAGTGTTTCGCCGCCGAATTCGTTACTAGCAACAATTCGTGGCAAGTAAATATCACGATCACTCTTAAGCGCTCGTGCAAAAATGTCGCGTCGATATGTGGAGGTGACTGGATCAAAATAGCCGGTACCAGAGGCATCGCTGCGATCGGTAAATAACTCGGAGAAATCACTGCCACCTTGCAACTTCCAAGAAAGCCAATCATGGGGGAGGGCGATCGCCGCTACTTTCGAAGCCAACTCTGGTTCGTGATCTGCCATCCAGCGCACTTTGCTTGCGGTAAATGAAGCGACCAAGACAGAACCGATGGCATCTGCGACGGCCTGGTTTCCGCCCAACTCGCGATTAAGGTCTTCGGCCGACTGCGCCGATCTGGTGTCGTTCCATAGTAGGGCAGGTCGAATAACATCACCCAAACCATCGAGGGCAACCATTCCGTGTTGCTGTCCACCGATAGAAATTGCCGAGACATCGTCAAGGTCTCCGACTGCTGCTATCGCCTTCTCAAGGCCATCCCACCAGAGCTCTGGGTTAATTTCAGTGCCATCGGGGTGGCTTGCGCGTCCTTCGCGGATCAACGCGCCGCTCGATGCATCTCGAATAACGACTTTTACGGATTGGGTGGATGAGTCAACACCTGCAACAAGGGCCATTGGGCAAGGGTAGACTGCGCCAGTCAGTGTTGACCATTTATTTTATTTCCGATGTGATCTGGAGTTTAAAGATGCGTTTTGGTGTTCTTACAGGTGGCGGAGATTGCCCCGGCCTTAATGGAGTTATTCGCGCGGTAGTGCGCAAAGGAGTCAAGGAATATGGCTACGAGTTTGTAGGCTTTCGTGACGGTTGGAAAGGCCCGCTAGAAGGCCTCACGATGGTTCTTGATCTTCCAGCCACACGCGGGATTCTGCCTAAGGGCGGAACGATCCTCGGCTCATCTCGCACCAACCCTTTTAAGATCGAAGGCGGCGTCGAGAAGATCCAGGAAAATTTAAAGAAACTAGGAATTGATGCTTTGATCGCTATTGGCGGAGAAGACACCCTTGGCGTCGCCACCAAACTTGATGCTCTTGGCGTAAAGGTCATTGGGGTTCCTAAGACCATTGATAACGATCTCAACAATACTGATTACACCTTTGGATTTGATACCTCGGTCAATATTGCCATGGAGGCGATTGATCGCCTCCACACAACTGCCGAATCTCATCATCGCGCTCTTGTTGTGGAAGTTATGGGGCGTCACGCAGGATGGATCGCGCTCCATGCTGGTATCGCAGGCGGCGCAACGGCCATCTTGATTCCTGAAATAAAGTTTTCAACTGAGAAAGTTGCAGAGTGGGTTAATTCTCGTTTTGCTGATGGCTTTGCCCCCATCATTGTCATCGCAGAAGGTGCTATTCCTCAAGATGGCGATATGAAGATCAAGGATCAAACCCTCGATGCCTTTGGCCACGTCAAGCTTTCGGGCATTGGTGATTGGCTCGCACAAGAAATTGAAGCAAAAACTGGTAAAGAGACTCGTACCGTTGTTCTTGGACATATCCAACGCGGTGGAACGCCAACAGCTTTTGATCGCGTTCTTTCAACTCGTTTTGGACTAGCGGCAATCACGGCTGCCCATGATGGTAATTGGGGCACAATGGCGGCGCTACACGGCACCAAGATTGAAATGGTTCCATTGGCATCTGCAACAGGTGAACTCAAGCTTGTCGATCCATCCCTTTATGCTGAATCCGAGGTCTTCTTCGGATAATTAGTCGTCATACTGACCGCTAACTTCCCTAGGCTCTCCCAGATGAGTAATTCACATGAGTAATCCAATGACCAATCCAACGACCAATCTCGATACCTTGTTTACCCCTGGCCTCGTTGCTGCTCAGCAGCCTCAGTGGCCTGGTGGACCAGATGGCGCGCCAGTGGCTAAAGCTGTTGCGCAACTTAAGAAGTTACCACCTCTCGTTTTTGCTGGCGAGTGCGACAACCTCAAAACAAAGATAGCCGAAGCACAGGCTGGTCGGGCATTTTGGTTGCAAGGGGGAGACTGCGCGGAAACTTTTGCCGCGGCTACCGCTGATTCAATTCGTAATCGAATCAAAACTATTTTGCAGATGGCTGCCGTTCTTCAGTATGCCTCCTCGCTTCCAGTCATCAAAGTTGGTCGGATGGCTGGACAGTTTGCAAAACCTCGCAGTAACGACAACGAGACTCGGGGTGGGGTGACATTGCCGGCTTATCGAGGTGATGCGGTCAATGATATTGAGTTCACTGCAGAATCGCGGCAGCCAGATCCGCAGCGCTTGGTGCAGGTATACAACACATCTTCTGCAACGCTCAATCTAGTGCGGGCTTTTACACAGGGTGGATTTGCAGATCTTCGCCAAGTGCACGAGTGGAACAAAGGCTTTGCCAATGATCCACGTTTTGGCCAGCGCTATGAGCAAATGGCAAATGAGATTGGTCGCGCTCTTGATTTCATGACTTCGGCTGGAGTCGATCCAGAAAGCTTTAAGAAGGTCGACTTCTACGCCAGCCATGAGGCTTTGATTCTGGAGTACGAAAAAGCTCTTACTCGGATTGATTCCCGCACCGGTCATGCTTACGATGTCTCGGGTCACTTTGTTTGGGTGGGTGAACGCACTCGTCAACTTGATGGCGCTCATATCGAATTTGCAGCGAAGATTCACAACCCGATCGGCGTTAAGTTAGGGCCGAAGTCCACTCCTGATGAAGCCCTTGCCATTGTTCAAGCGCTCAATCCGACAAACGAGCCTGGTCGTCTCACATTTATCACGCGTATGGGGGCGGGATTAGTGAGAGAAAAACTTCCCGCGCTCGTTGACGCTGTCACAAAGTCTGGCGCGGAGGTGCTCTGGGTGTGTGATCCAATGCACGGAAATACTTATGAAGCACCGAGTGGATATAAGACCCGTCGTTTTGATGATGTCTTAGATGAGGTTCGCGGATTCTTTGAAGTACATAAATCACTCGGAACTCATCCTGGCGGGATCCATATCGAACTCACAGGTGATGATGTCACCGAGTGTGTCGGCGGTGGCGAACAGATATCGGAAGCCGACCTCGCAAATCGTTACGAAACTGCTTGCGATCCTCGTCTGAATCATAAGCAATCTCTCGAGTTGGCATTCCTTGTTGCCGAGTTTTTAAGAGATCGCTAAATCCAAATCGCTAAAGCCAATTCGTTTTCAAATACCAGAGGTCTATTAATTATTAACTTATTATTAACTCCCTACCAATTGTTAGGCCCTACCAATTGTTAAGGCTTTGAAATAGGCTTTCGGCATGCTTCTCACCTCGACCATGAAAACCCCGGTCGGTTTACTCCAATTGATTTCCTACGAACATGTATTACTTGCCGCAGGATTTGGTCCACTTCGCGATCTGAGCGCCAGACTAGATAAATCAGATTACGATCTTGGGTTCAAATCAGTAAAGACTATTCCGATTATCAGCGACCTTATTAAAGATTATTTTGATGGCGATCTTTCAGCGCTGAATGGAATCAAAGCGAGACAGCCGGGAGCCGAATTTTCGCAGGCTATCTGGAAAGCGATGCGCAAGATTCCTGCTGGTAAGACAATGAGTTATGCCGAACTCGCCGATCGCGCTGGATCACCTGCTGCGGTACGAGCCGCTGGTAGCGCGTGCGCCAGAAACTTAATTGCACCGATTGTTCCATGTCATCGAGTTGTGAAAACGGGCGGGGAACTCGGCAATTATGCATACGGCCTTAACTTCAAAGAGGAACTATTACGCTTTGAGGGCGCGCTCTAAAATTTCAGGAAGTATCGTGTTAACAATTGCGATATCAGCTTCGTGCACATCTAGATGAGTTACAAGGCGAAGGATTTTTGCTCCAACAACGCTTGCTAGGATACCCGCATTTTTAAGGGCAATATTTAACTCGGCGGCAGAAGTCGTTAGACCTTCCAGATCCAAGATCACAATATTTGTATTTACCTCGGTGGGGTTTACCGCCGTCGGCGCAACTGCATGAACCGCTTGCGCAAGTGATACCGCATGACGATGGTCAATTACGAGTCGATCAATATTGTTATCGAGCGCGTAGTGGCCGGCCGCCGCAAGCATTCCTATCTGGCGCATACCACCGCCATACCGCTTTCGCCATTGGCGAGCGCTAGCGATGCGACCTTTATCCGATAGGACAATGGAACCAACGGGAGCCCCCAGTCCCTTAGAGAGGCAGACCGAGATCGTGTCGAAATACTTCCCATATTCAAGAAATGGAACACCTGTTGCAACATGAGCATTCCAAATTCGCGCACCATCAAGATGCATGTACAACCCCATCGCCAGACTTGCTTCGCGGAGTTTGCGGATCTCCTCGATCGATTGGACCGTACCACCACCAAAGTTATGAGTGTTTTCTACTGCAATCGCCGTCGTTGATACAAGATAAGGACCAGAGTCTGGCCGCGCGAGGTGAAGTGGATCTGTTGCGCGCAATATTCCGCGCGGGGATTCCCATGTGCGAGTAGTGATTCCGCTAAATACCGCACCAGCGCCAAGTTCGGCTCTGACGATATGTGAAAATGATTCTGTTAAGAGTTCTTCGCCAGGTTTTACTAATAGTTTTATTGCTAGTTGGTTGGCCATCGAACCTGTTGGGGTAAAGAGTGCTGCCTCAAACCCAAAGAGAGCGGCGACTCGTTCTTCAAGTGAATTGGCCGTTGGGTCATCGCCATAAACATCATCACCGACAGGTGCATTGAACATGGCTTCGCGCATTTCATCGCTGGGTTGGGTCACTGTGTCTGAGCGAAGATCAATCATGAGGCAATCTTCTCATGTTCATCAACCGATGAATTGATTGCGTGGTCGTCATAAAGAATTACGAGATAGAGACCAATCATCATGCAGAGCCCGCCTACGATGGTGCGCCACGTAACCTTTTCATGAACCAACACAACGCCGAAGATAGCGGCAAATATATATTCCATGGTGAGAACAATGCCGACCTTAGTGGCAGACATAAACGATTGGGCCCACGTTTGAATCATAAATGCAAAAGCGCTCGCCAAGATCGCTGAGTAAATCACGGCAACCCAGACACCGCGATCGTGCGGGGCTTGAAGTCCATCTTTCGCCCCGCAAATTAAGGCGAGAATTCCTACCGTCGCCATTTGTATGATCGTAAGCGCGTATGCATCGCGGCCAGGACTCCAGCGGCTAAGTCCAATAATGTGTATGGCAAATAAAATGGCAGAAATCAGAACAAGGGAGTCGCCTAACCCGATACTTAAACCCTTGAGCGAGAGTATGCCCATTCCGATCGTTACTAGTCCGACTGCGAACCATTGCATTTTCCAGATGTGGTGTCTAAAAAATGTCGCGGCGATGAGAGGAACGAATACCGCATAAAGACCAGTAATAAAGCCGGTTTTAGCAACAGTCGTAAGCGTCAATCCAAATGTCTGAAAAATATAACCGCCGCCTAATATCAAACCGATTACAATTCCGCGGAGTAAAAATTCTGGGGTGAGATGGCGCAAAGATCGGGGTCTTAAAATAATCATCACTAGCGCAGCGATAAGAAATCGCCAAGCTAAGAAAGAATTGACATCAATTCGGCCAAGTGAATCCTTCATAATCGCGAAAGTACTACCCCAAATAAGTGCAACCGATAGGAGAAGGAGCGTGGGAATAGATTTGTGTTCTTTAAAATTCACTTTCGCTTATTTCTCATCTTCTTTAAGAGCGCAATTTCTGAGCCATGTTCTGGTTCGGCGCCAGGCGTTTCTAAGATAAGGGGAGCATGACGGGTGGCCGGATGTGCGATTAATTCTTCAAAGGGCTTGAGGCCGATTTCACCTATGCCAAGATTTTGATGGCGATCTTTTAAAGCGCCACATACATCCATTGAGTCGTTGGTATGAATCAATTTGATTCGCTCAATTCCTACAAGTGAGACCAAGAGATCAAGAGCTTCGGTCATCCCGCCCTTTTTTGAGATGTCATGTCCTGCTGCAAAGACATGACAAGTATCAAGACAGACACCAAGTTTTGGATGCCACTCCAGAGCGTCGAAGTACTTAATGAGATCATCTAGTTTCTTTACCAGTGATTGACCTTGACCCGCAGTCGGTTCTAGAAGCAACCAAGGATCGTCCTCTTTTAATTTATTGAGAACAGGCATCACACCCTTTTTTATTTGCTTCCACGCTTTTGGAACATGAGTTTCATCAACTGCTGACCCAGTATGAATTACGGTGCCAAGTGCGCCAATATCGCGAGCTCGCTTGAGTGAATAGGCCGTTGAAGCAACTGAGTTTTCATATGTTGCAACTGTTGGTGATCCTAAATTGATCAGAAACGGTGCGTGAACAAAGGTAAGAATATCCAACTCTTCGGCGCGGTCGCGAAAGGTAGAATCTGCTTCACTATTTGATTCTGGCATCGCCCAACCGCGCGGGTTGGAAGCAAAGACCTGAATCACTTCCGCTTCTGTTGTGGTGGCATATTCGATCGAACGTTTAGCCATTCCACCAGAGGTAGGGGCGTGAACGCCGATTCGTGGCCAAACTGATGTGCTCATAAGAGGAGCCTACCCGAGTGAAATAATGACCGTTGAGCCTCGCTTGACCTTGGTTCCTACCTTTGGCGAGACATTTGTAACGTGATTACCGGTTCCGCTGCTTCGCACGACTACTATGAGTTGCAAGTTTTCAAGTTCGGTTGTGGCATCGGTACGCGAAAGGGAATATACATTCGGGATATAGACCATTTGTGAACCTTGAGAAACGACGATTGTTACGGTCGAACTTACAGGCACAGGGGAAGTTCCGTCTGGCTTTTGCGACATGACATTACCTGCCGCCACGGTGTCACTATAGGCAAAAGTTTGGTTAACTGTCAGACCATTAGCGGTGAGTTCGCTCTGGGCTTGATCGCTTGTAAGTCCAACATACGATTGAATCGAAACTAAACCTGCCGTACTGGTCGGAGTTGGGGTTGGAGTTGGGGTGGCAACTACCTGTGCACCTTTAGAGAGAACGAGTGAGACCGTGTCACCTTTCTTAAGGCGGCCGCCTCCGCCAGGGTTCGATGAAAGCACAATTCCCGAATGAGTTGTTGGATCAAATTCCTCCGAACTCACAGTCACTTTCATGCCGACGGCCGAGAGCGCGGTCGTGGCGTCTATTTGGTTCATCCCGACGACAGATGGGATGGAGATTCCGCCGCTCAGCGTTTTAAATCCTAACCAGCCACCGCCAACAACAAGCAGAAATACCAGCAACACAATAATTCGATTTCGCTTGACTCGCCTTGAAGTCTTTCTTCTGATCGCTCCACTGTTGCTCATGTTATTCATTGGTGGTGCCTCTAACTTTCCGGTAGGAATGAAATTTGGTTCAGTAAAACTTTTTACTCGATTGACGATTGTGTTTCCGATTCTGACCTCTGGATGATTTGGTTTGCGTTTGACACGTGGAGTATCGATCGGAAGATCTAGATCTAATCGGAGTTGTGTTTTCTTGGGATCTAACTCAATTTGGATCTTCATCAACTCATCTAAAAGTTCGGCGCCATTGCGTTGGCGTTGATCGGGATTTGGCGAGGTAGCTTTCAGGATCACCGCATCAAGTGATGCTGGAATTCCTGGATGAATTGTTGAGGCAATGGGAACTCGCTCGTTGACATGCTTAAATGCAATTTGAATTGGCGTATCACCAACAAATGGCTTTTGCCCAGTAAGAAGTTCAAAGAGAACGACTCCAAGTGAATAGATATCACTTCGAGCATCAGAAACTCCGCGTTCAACTTGTTCTGGTGAAAGATAGGAAACACTTCCAAGGACAACGCTTGATTCCACGGTCATGGTGTTTCCAAGAAGGCCACCACGCGCTAATCCAAAATCGGCAATCTTTACGCGACCATCATGGGAAATCAGTATGTTCTCTGGCTTGAGATCGCGGTGATTGATGCCCAAGTTATGGGCCTGCGCCAGCGCGCTAACAACTGGAATCATGTATCGCAGGAGCTCATCAGGATCGAGTGGACCGCGTTCTATGAGTAAGTCGCGAAGGGTAAATCCGTCGATATATTCCATCACAATAAAGACGGCCGGAGTACCGCCTTCGTTCCAGCCCTGATCTTGGATCGAAACGATATTTGGGTGCGAAAGAGCGGCGATGGCCTTGGCCTCGCGGATAAATCGATTGACGAACTCTTCATCATTGGCCAGGTGGGGGTGCATGATCTTGACCGCGACAAATCTATCGAGCCTGCGATCGGTTGCCTTGTAGATCGAGGCCATGCCACCTGATGCAATGAGGGTCAGCAATTCATAACGACTATCGATTATTTCCCCGGTAAGGTCTGACACGCTTAAATCTTAGAGGCTAGTCCTTCCCAAAGAGGAGAAAATCGGCGGCCTCGCGCGTGCCTTCTTCAATGAAATGAACTTTTTGATCTTCTAAGAAGCCCATCATCTCTTTTTCAATGTTAGCGCCATCACGCGCCAAGACTCGCTTCAGGCCTACGATCGGATCGAAATCAATCCAAATCTTGGTTGAAACCAGTTGGCGAATTGATCGCTGTCCCGAGCCAACGCCTTCGATAATCAACATGTCAACGGGCTTAATCATCAATTGTGATGTTGTGAGAATATCGTGCCAATCATGGATGGTTGTCTCATAGGGAGTTGCCATGATATGTGCCTGTGCAATTTCTGTGAGTTTCTTGGAAAGGGTAGCTTTGAACGGATCATCCCAACCCTCGTATAAATCATCCATATGAAGTACCTGCACCGAAAAATGATTCTTATAATTCTCGTTCATCGCGCTAGCGAGCATGGTTTTACCTGCGCCTGCAACGCCATCAATGGTTACGATCATTACTATCCCCTGCGACTTCGAACTGCTCGAATATAAGCGGGGAGCGCGACGTTTAGTCGTCGCCATGTGGCGGTTTTTGCACGATGGGTAAAGATCTCGTAGTTGATCTTTTCTACTTCATCCACAATCCCACAATAAAGTTCGGATGCAGCAACAACGCATGGCTGACTTGTCGGATCAAGAAAGGCAATCCCGGGTGCTGCCTCGGCTTGTAATCTTCGCACGCGAGCAATTTGATATATAAGTGCCGCTTTGATTTCGGAAGTTAGCTTTCTTGCGGCGAGCGCTTCGCGGGTTACCCCTGCTATCAACAATTCATTAAGAGGAAGATAAATCCTCCCGCGGTTAAGGTCTTCATCAACATCGCGAATAAAGTTTGCCAGTTGAAAGGCGATCCCCAATTTCTTGGCTGATTCATAAGCTTGCGGATCCGTTGCTCCGAGTATATGAACCATTTGAATTCCAATGACGGCAGCACTGCCATATACATATTCCATTAAATCGTCAAAACTGAGATATTCGCTAACCGTCAGATCCATGGCCATTGAGTGTAGAAATGCTTCAAAGAGCTCGATCGGAATGTTAAATCGCGTGGCCGTATCAACAAGTGCTCGCCCAATGATATCGCTGCTCGTCCCTCGGCGAATATCTGCAAGTATTCCATCGCCCCATGAGGTGAGCAGGGAAGCCTTTTCTTCCGTCGTGCGACTTGAATCAAGGTCATCAACAATCTCATCGGCGTATCTTGCAAATCCATAGAGTGCATGAACATGTGGTCGCTTGGCCTTTGGTAAAAGCGAAGTCGCTAAGTAATAAGTTTTCCCATGCAATGAGTTAAGGCGCCTGCATTCTTTATATGATGCGCGAAGTTCGGGGTCAAATATGCCTGCGGCGGTTAATTCATCCATTTTATTTAACTGTCCCTAATATTCGCTCCGCAGCCAATCGTCCAGAGATTAATACCATCGGTACTCCGATGCCAGGTTGAGTACCTGAACCAGTAAAGATTACATTTTCAAATCCTTGTGCCATATTGCTGGGCCTAAATGGTCCGGTTTGAAAGAAGGTATGGGCGCTAGCAAATGGGGCGCCCCGTTCCATGCCCCGGGCCTGCCAATCTAATGGGGTTGTTATCTGCTCTATCTCGATTGAATCAGCAAAACCTGTGTACCCCCGCGCCGCCATAACTCGAAGTATTTCATCGCGGTAGCGGGGTGCTTCGAAACGCCAATCGATACCAGAGTCAAGATTGGGGGTTGGAAAGAGAATGTAATAGGAGGATCGATCTGGCGGTGCCAAATCTGGGTCATTTTGGGTTGGCACAGTCACGAGAAAACTTGGATCGGTCATTAGGACTTTTTTATTAATAAGTTCGTCAAAGACGCCTTCCCACGACTGACCGAAATGAATGTTGTGATGGGCTAGGTGGTCGTATCTCATCGATGTTCCAACGAGCAGCGTTATGCATGATGGCGAGTATTTAAGGTTCTTAACTTTTCGAGGTGTGTTCCCAAGCAATTCTCGGTAGGCAACGGGCAAGTCAGGATTGAGCACCAGGGCATCACATCCAATTCGCTCGCCAACATCTGTGACAATTGCAGTCACTCGGCCATTTTTCTTTTCGAGCTCAACAACGCTGGTGTTGTATTTAAATACCACTCCATGTTTTGCCGCTGCGCCGGCAAGAGCGCGCGGCACGGCGTGCATTCCACCTTTTGGAAAGAAGACACCATTGACCGAATCCATGTATGCGATCACGGCATAGATCGCAAGTGCTTGTTGTGGGCTGACACCCGCGTACATCGATTGAAATGAAAAGATCTTTTGAGTTTTAGGGTCTTTTAAAAAATGATTGACCTTTGGTGCAAGCTTGCGGAATCCGCCGATAGCAACAAGTTTGGCAAGGTTTGGAGTAAGCAAATTAAAAGGTGAATCAATATTACGATCAATAAAATCATTCATCTCGTATTTATAAAGTTTGGTAACAAATTCAACATATTTCTTATAACCGGCGGCCTCTGCAGTCCCGATCGTTGTAGCGATCTCTTCTTCCATGCGCTTGGTATCGGCATGCACATCTAAATGAGTGCCGTCATGGTAAAAAGCGCGGTAGAGCGGATCGAGGGGGATAAGTTCGAGCCAATCTTTAATATCTTCCCCGACACACGCCAGCGCATCTTGAATTAGGTGAGGCATTGTTAAAACAGTTGGACCAGTATCAAAGGAGTAACCATCGCGTTGGAGTAATCCAGCGCGCCCTCCAGGAACGCGCTCGCGCTCAACGACAGTTACTTTGCGACCAGCACCTGTTAGCCTGAGTGCTGCGCTTAAACCACCTAAGCCAGCTCCCACAATAACTATGTGATCACTCTTGCCTTGAACCTGGCGCACCCTAAATCCCAATTATGACGTGCGCGTTGTGGCCGCCACGGCCATCTCATCAAGCAGCGATGCAGCCTGCTCGGTAATTCCAACGCTTTTTAGTGCGGCTTGAGCCGTTAATGTCATTTCTTCGATCAATATTTCAAGTTCTGCTAGAGCGCCGGTTTCGATGATGATTTCTCTCATCGTATCGATCTGTCCAAGATTTACATCTGGTCGTCCAAAGTTGCGCAAAAACATTTCCCGCTCCGAAGTACTTGCCTTCGAGAGCGTTGTCGCAACCAGCACGGTGCGCTTTCCTTCACGCAGATCATCGCCAGCGGGTTTGCCCGTAACTAGAGGATCACCAAAGACCCCAATGAGATCATCCCGCAATTGAAAAGCTTCACCAAGTGGCAATCCGTAATTTGAGTAAATTTCTAATTGTTCCTGTTCGAATTGTGGGGCGAGCGTCGCGCCAAAGTGAAGTGGTCGTTCAATGCTGTACTTCCCCGATTTGTAGCGAGCCACTTTAAGTGAGCGCTCAACGCTTTCACTTGCAAGAGCTTGCTCATACGTATCCAGATACTGGCCAGCCATGAGTTCAACGCGCATCTCGTCATAAATCGGTAATGAGCCAAGAATTTGTTTGGCGGGTGCGCCTGATTCATGTAACATTTTTGCAGCCCAAACAAGTGCTAAATCACCGATTAAGATTGCAGCGGCGACGCCAAATTGTTCGCCCGCGCCGTGGAGTCCACGCTCTTCGTGCAGGGTTTCAAATTGTTTATGAATGGCCGGTGCTCTTCGGCGGATGCCCGAACCATCCATTACATCGTCGTGGATTAAGGCGCAGACATGAACGAGTTCCAGGCTTGCAACGCCGCGCACGATCTCGGGCGTTAACTCCCCACCGGTGCCTAAATAGCCGATAGCCGCAAATAGTGGGCGTAGTCGTTTCCCGCTATCGAGCAAGAAGTGGCCCAGGGCGCCCGCGACCGGTCCGAGCTCAGGACCTATTTCTTCGAGGTAGGGCGCCTGTTGGTCAAAGAATTCAGTCAGCGAGGCATTGATTGCGCTGGTAAGCCCAGGAATGCCATCAAAATCCACGCCGTAACGGTACCCTGCTTCGCTATGAACCTGAGAACTCTAGGCAAGACTTCGTTCTCCCTCGAGCTCTTCCCGCCGAAGGATGAACCGGGGGAATTGCGCCTCTGGGAAGCGGTTGATCAACTTTCGCATCTAACCCCTGATTTTGTTTCGGTGACATACGGCGCTGGTGGTTCAACTCGAGATCGCACAATTCGAATTGCTTCGCAATTAACTTCGCGCACTGGAATTTCAACAGTGGCGCACCTAACCTGCGTTGGATCAACCCGCTCCGAGCTAGTGAATATTTTGGATCAATATAAAGGCGCAAATATTCGAACGATCATGGCGCTGCGAGGAGATCCGGTCGGAGGACCAGGGGCGACCTGGGTAACTGCACCTGGTGGCTTTGATTATGCAGAAGAATTGGTTGAACTAGCTGCCGCGCGAGGTGATTTCACTATTGGCGTCGCAGCATTTCCCGATGGTCATCCAGCATCGCGCGGGGATTTCTCTCGAGACATCGAGGTTTTGATTCGCAAAGAGGCCAATGGAGCCACCTTTGCTACAACGCAATTCTTCTTTGATATAGATGCCTATAAGAAATTGGTCGAGGCGCTGGATGCGAGTGGATCAAAACTTCCGGTCGTTGCCGGTGTGCTTCCAGTAACCAATGTGAAGCAGTTATCGCGTATGGCAGAGCTCGGCGGAACTCCGATACCCGCGATGATCGCTGAACGCTTTGCGGCTGTAGCTCATGATGAGCGTGCAGTTGTTGAATTAGGTATCGAAATTGCTACCAAACTTTGCAATGAGTTAATTGCCGCTGGCGCGCCAGGTATTCATTTCTATACTATGAATAAGGCTTCGGCGACCGAAGCTATTGTGAAGAACATTGGACTGCGATGACACGCGAAGATTATTTTGATACTTGGAGTTCACTTCATGGCGGAGCTCGAGTCACTGGGATCGTAAAAGTTTGGCTGGGTGCGGCATTCGTATTATCAAAACCATTTGCCAAGGTAAGACTTTCGCCGAATTGGATAAGCCTTGTCGGGGTAGTCGCCTCGGTTTTCACTTATACGCAAGCGCGTAAAGATTTTTGTATTGCTTTACTCGCGCTCGCACTTCTTTGCGACGGTATTGATGGAACTGTTGCCATTTTGAGTAACACGGCGACTAAACGTGGCGCAATGGTTGATGCAATCTGTGATCGAATTAGTGAAGCTTTTTGGGCATTCGCGTTCTTTTCTCTTGGCGCCCCCGCGTGGTTAGTTGGCGCGGCGTGGGTCATCGCTTTTACGCAGGAATATAGCCGCGCTCGCATGGCAGGTCTCGGTGAATATCGAATTGATGTTGTCACGATTGCAGAGCGTCCAGTTCGAGCTTCATTTTTAGCGGTTGCCTTATTGGCTTACGATTTAAATATTCATGCAGTGACAACGCTCGCTGCCGTCTGGTTCGCCTTCCAGATTGTTTCTTTAGCGATGGTGATGCGAAGTGGCTACAGCAGGTTGCGTGGCACCGATCATCTCGGCGACTAGTTCAGCGCTCATTCCCACCAAGGGCAGTCCGCCACCAGGATGGGCTGATCCACCTACACAATAGAGTCCTTTGACCTGAGAACGATTCTTCGCCCGCATAAAAGCCGACTTCGCCCCGTTGCTCGATGTTCCATAAATGGATCCACCAGGAGCGTTCGTGGCATTTTGCAGATCAAGAGGTGTTCTAAATTCCATTACTTCAAGTCTAGAACTCACTTCAAGTCCAAGAGAATCTAACTTGTTAATAATCTTCTGCGCATATGTAGATCCACCAACGCGCCAATCCCAACCGTTTTCTGGTTCGTGGCGTGGGGCATTGACGAGCACGGACCAACTTTCAGTGTTCGCTCGTCTAATCATGTCTGGGTCTTTCGGTGCGCAGATATAAATAGTTGGATCCTCAACTGGAATTTGTTTGGTGAAGATATCGTCAAACTCGGCATCATAATCTTCTGGAAAATAAATATTATGGTGATTCAATTTTGGGATTGACCCAGTAATCTTTGAATTATCAAGACCCAGAAATAGCGAAAATCCAGCGAGAGAATTTTCGCCGCGCTTCAACTTTTTTCGCTCAGACTTTGCCGCATGAACGCTCGGAGATAAGAGTTGGTTGTACACGATTTGGGCATCGGCATTGGCTACCACGATATCTGATTCGATAAGGATGCCATCTTCTAAGGAAATTCCAATGGCTCGATCACTTTGAGTAACAATTGCAGATACTCGTCTATTGAGGTGAATTGGGATGTTTAGCAGGTGGCAACGCTCTTCTAAAGCCATGCTTAATTGTCCAACTCCACCTGCTAAATGCCATGCGCCGAAACTTGCTTCAACAAATGCAATCGTCAGAAGCGCCGCAGGGGCTTTGCGCGGATCTGATCCCGTATAGGTGGCGTAGCGATCAACAATCATCTGAATATGTTTATCACTTGTATATTGGCCAGTGACATCTCGCAAAGATTTAAGTGGCGCGATCTGTTTGATTCCCATCAAGAAGTCGCTCCTTTTGAGCAAACTCCAGATCGAGGTCAACTCGGATTGCACAAACGGAACTCGGGCAATATCCCACATCGCTTCTGCTCGTTGCATAAGCGAGTGCCAAGAATTACCTGCATCAACTCCTAGCGCCTGATCGATGGCAGCGCAGGTCTTTGGTAAATCAAGATTAACGAAGTCAACGCTCTTGCCGTCGACAAAGTGATAGCTAAAAGATGGATTAACGGATTGGATCTTGAGAACTTTTTCAAAGCGAGGACCAGTTTTGAAAAAGAAATCTTTGTAAATTGCAGGCAGCGTTAGAAGCGTCGGACCAGTATCAAAAGCGTAATCACCGATCCATTCGGTGCGACATTTGCCTCCGGTGCGATCTGATGCCTCGTAAATCGATACCTCATGTCCGGCCCGGGCTAACCGCGCAGCGGTCGTCATTCCGCCGACCCCAGCGCCGATTACAACAATCTTCGCCATTTAGGCCACGCTCCGTCCGCGCCACACCAACTGGCCGACTAATTTTAGATACCAAGATCTTGCAATCAAGTAAACCAATACGACGATCGCTAGTGGGTGTAACAACGCGGTGCTTAGCGTTGAGCGAGTTCTAATCCCCGCTACATAGCGTGAGAGCACGATAAGAAAGTAACCAATCCAGGCGAGGCGATAACCAGCAACAGCAAAGAGCAGGGGGAGTACTCCTGAAAGCAATAAAAGGAGCGATGCAACAAGAGCTCCAAGTGGTGAACCAAAAGCTCTCCACAAAGATTTTGTATAGCCCGCAAATAACTCGCCCTGATTACGATACATCCGGCACGTAGCAACTTCGCTGCCTTCCGCAATACCACCTTTGAAGCCTTGCTTTACCAACAATCTGGCGAGTTCAAGGTCTTCAAGTACTTCATGGCGGATTGTCTTATGCCCACCAACTTCAAGATATGCCTGTCGTTTAACGATAAAGAATTGTCCATTGGCGAGCACCAGGGACGAATTCTTTTGCTTTTCTGCAATGCGAAGCGGGACCCCGACGAGCCAAGACCATTGCAGGAGCGGCTGAATCAGTCGCTCGAAGAAGGTCAAGGCAATCTGGCGCGGATACGGCGAGATGAAATCCCAACCGTAAGAGTTCATATCAGTAATCGCGGCCGCTACTGAACGCTCGGTAAGCCTGACATCAGCATCAACAAAGACAAGATAACTACCTGTGGAGCGCGCTACCAGTTGATGGCAGGCGAAGTTTTTGCCTAGCCAACCATCAGGGAGTTCGGTACCAGAAATAATGCGAACCTCTGGGTACTTTTTCAAAAGGACCGCTGTTGCATCACTTGAATGATCATCGAGTACAGCAATCTCTCGCGTTGTTAACAATGAAGTTGCAAGCACCGAGCTCATCACTTCATCAACATTGCGTTCTTCGTTTCTCATCGGTATTAATATCGAAACCGAATCATCAATCTGCTTCGCATCAGGGTTGCGCACAACTCGCATAGTGAGTGAATTAAAGATCGAAAAGAGCAAGGCAATAGCTGGGATCACTACAAAGTAAATCATTGATTAAACGAGATCAGGACGGCCGAAACGACGCTGAAAGAAATATGGTGTTATTAAAAGAGCAAAGAGAATACCCACAAAGATGCCAATATCTTTGTGATGGAAGAAGAAGATATTTCCCATTACTCCTGCGATAAAACTCCAGAAGAGCAGTAAGTCTGGCACTAATGAACTGATCGATTTCTTGCGACGACCTTGTGGCAAGAGCCGATTGAGTAGTGCCATTAATCCCATTCCGGCAAAGAGCCATCCGGCGGCATTCGACAATGGGATCATTGGTTCATACGGAACATGGGGACCAACGAGTTTCCATGTCCACCTGCCAGCATCAACCATCTGCGGATCTAAAAAGAGATCCCAAATCATGAGCCCAAGTCCACCATAAAAGAAGACCCAAGTCACCGCGATCCGACGAGCTGCAAGCAGGATTGGATATGAAAGCATCATCCAAGCAAAAGGCACTAGGAGCGGCACACCAAAGAGTTGCACCCCGAGAGAGTGCGAGTAATGATAAGTGCCAAAAGGCCAGTGTGTTTTAACTCCAAGGACTTCGATTGCCAGCGAATATCCAAATGTGACGACCGCAAATGTGGAGGCAAAACGAAAACCATAAGCAAGCCACGAATGAAAAAGCACTACCGCTGCTGCAATGTAAACCGTTGCGAGCGTGTCGATTCGAAGAGCGTCACCATGAATAAGCGGATATGCAATTTCGAGGCCAATAACTGCAGCGAGACCAAGGTAGAGCACCACCAGCTGTCTCCAAGATGCACCACGGCGCGCCAACCGACGAGGGTGAAACTGGCGGCTGGACACTCGTTTATTCTGCCTTACTTCTCCGAAAGTGTAGAATTACGAACCTCGAGCAAGGCAAAGCGAGTAAATAATTCTTCGGTATACCAGCCTTCCGATTGAGTTTGCCTGATAACCGCTGAATGGGCAGCACCTTTGTAAGCGAAAGATTGCAGGGCTTGGTTGTTGCTCCAAATCGAAAGCGTTCCCTGAACTCCGATTGGGGCTTCACCAATACCGATCGCGCGCTCTAGGCCAGCGCATCCCCGAAGACTTGAAATAACCGGTGGAACCGCGTCCCAGAATCGTAGGTTTTTGTGCCATTGAATCCGAGCACGTGTGACCGCCAAAACCTTGCCACTCCATGTGGCACCGAGTTCGCCATTCACTTCAAAGGGATTAACTCCAGACCATTGTCCATGAGATGAAATAGGCGATGCGATATATTTCACTTCTGACTTGGCAAATTTCCGCCACGCAGTAACAACGGGGTCGCCATCAAAGGAACGAAGTGAACCCTCGTCAATAATTACCAACAGCCCCCAGAGCGTTGGATCGGCATCCCGCGGCGTAAAAGTTTCACCGGTACCAGTTCCAAGCAATTTAAAAAAACCAACTCTTTTATTTGCTTGAAGTATTCGCCTATCACTCGCCATATGCCAAAGTGCTCGAAGTATATGCCTCGCCCTAATCCGCCATAAATAAATAACAGTGATCATTGAACAAGTGAGGCGGTATAAATTATTTCGGCAACGCTCTCTTCCACTCGATCCCACATCACCGCATGTCCTGACTCCGAAAAAATTACCCAACGAGCATGAGCAGGGGCGAGTGAACGCTCTTGCGATGTTTGCACAGGCAAGGTGTTATCTGAATCTCCAAAAATAATTGAAACTGGGATCGAAAGCGAAATTGATTTATCAAATCTTCTCGTAAGCATTCCATCCCATGCGGGGAAGTAGCCAACGGATGAACCAGCGGCAACAACAGCATCAACTATTGTCTGACGCGGCAATTCTCGCCAACGCGGACTTACATCAGCGAAACCTATTTTTCTGGCCCACTCTTGCTGCATTAATTGATCGGCGAACTTATATGTATAGCGTGCCATAAACTGAGAAGATGCTGCGATGACTGTTCTACGAGTGGTTGGAACTAGCCAAAGCCCCGCGGGAGATAGCCCAGTGACAGTTAAGACTCGTTCTGGAAACTCGGCAGCGATTTCGAGTGCGATCCAGCCACCCAATGAGTTGCCGGATAAATGCGCTTTAGGAATCTCTAAACTATCCATCTGATCCACTATTAACCGCGCTAATGAATGAGGATCCATCGCTTGTTCTGGATCAAATTCACTTTTGCCATGCCCTGGCAAATCAAATGCGATAACTTGAAACTTCTTTTGAAGTTCTGGTGTGATCAATTTCCAGGCAGTCGATGCTGATCCCAATCCATGAATCAAGATTAATGGAGCACCGGTACCAGAACTTTCGTAAGAGAGGTTCACACCACCCACTTTATAAGAAAACCCTACGAGTGAAAGATCCAGGTTTTGGCGATCGTGAAAATCGAAAGTGCAAAGAGTAGATAAGCGAAAAACCTGCGTAGCAGGGCAACTGGAACATGCTTAGTATGATGAGAAGCAAAGAGAGAGACAACTACAGCAATCGATCCAATAATGATCGGGATTCCCCACTTGACTTCGTGCCAGACCGCATGATGCCCCAAAAAAGAGGTCATCGAGTTAACCGAAATAATCAATAAGGAGGTACCCGCAGCCTTGTTATGTGGAGTGTTATAGAAAAGAACCAGCACTGGGATTGCAAGGAACCCACCACCGACCCCAAACACTCCGGTCATCGTTCCGATAATCAGTGAGATCAATATCAAGACACCAATAGGCATTCGTTTTTCGACGTCAGCTCTTATAGGCCCTCGTAGCATGGAAACACCCGCCACACACAAAATAACTGCAAAGCCCGTGGTAATCAATGAATTTGGAAGATGTTTCGAGAGTACCGATCCACCAATATTGGTAATTAACCCGATACCCCAGATTGAAAAAGCTTCGCGGTAGAGCACATCGTGAATCCGCATCTTAGGAAGCGCTCCAGATAGCGCGGCCAACAAAACAATCGCCAGCGCGGCCGTTGTCGCCTGGTTAGGGGAGAAGTGAAATATATAAAGAAGAATCGGAACCGATACCAGTGCTCCGCCAGCTCCCACAAAGCCAAGCACCGACCCAATAAATACACCGCTAAGTACCGCCAGAAAAGCGTTCACGGGTGACATCATGCCGTATCAAGATGTCTAATCAGGTAATCTGAACTACCTCATCCTGTCGCTGGGATATTATTTGCAGGTAGATTACGGTGCAGTAACTCGACATATCAATCCGCGACAAAAGCGAAATAAGGGCGAAATCATGGATATTAACAACTATTCGATTGAATACTTCGCTGGTAAACCCAACGAATCAGTAAAAGCTGTCGCCTATGAACTTAAGGATGGTTGGTTTGTCTTTTATGGTGCTAGAACTCCTGCCGATCAAGTACTCAGGGTTCGCGCAACTGAAGTTGTGAGAATAGTTCTAACTACCGAATAAAGATCTCGTAGGTCACCCGAGAAGGCCGAGATACAGTGCTCATTTATCATGTCACCACGAAGGATGAGTGGGACAAAGCGAGGCTAACGGGTGTTTACGATTGCTCGACCAGATTTTGATATTTTTCAACTCTAAGAGACGGATTGCACTATGAAATTAACTATCGCCCATTTGGCACTTACCCAAGCAGCCAAGCCTCATATCACCATCTCCGGTGGTGAAGATGGAAATCGCGGATTTGCTCTTATATTCGTTGCAATAGTTGTGGCAACCATTTTTGCAGGTGGCTTTTACATTGGTCGAAAGACAGCTAACAGAAAATAATAATTTAAATCGATTGTTGCGGTGGCTTGTGGGATGAAACTGGGCACTGGGAATACGGCTTCGTAATTTACCAACACTGGAAGTTTTAGAGTAGTTTCATATTTGTACTCAAAAAAAACGTTGTTTGTTAATTCTTGCTACTTACTGTTCGCTACATGGAAATCGAAACACGCTCGAGCAACTAATGACACGAATCTACCTCGATGAAGTGCGACAAGAATTCGGAACGACTGTAGCACTTGAAAGCATAAGCATTGACGTTCCTCATGGAGAATTTCTTGTTCTACTTGGTCCAAGTGGATGCGGGAAAAGTACACTGCTTAGAATAATTGCGGGTTTACTTTCCCCCACGTCAGGTCGCGTGATAATCGATAGCGAAGATGTCACTGCCGTTCCCCCTGGCAAGCGTGATATCGCCATGGTTTTTCAAAGTTATGCGCTCTATCCGCACCTTAGCGTTGAAAAGAATCTCGGCTTTGGACTCCAAGTACGACGTCTTGCGAAGGAAGACATTTCAAAACGAATTAATGCGGTAGCAAATCAACTGGGATTAGATAAGTTGCTCTCGCGCAGACCCAAAGAACTTTCAGGTGGCCAACGTCAACGCGTGGCACTTGGTCGCGCAATGGTGCGCAGTCCAAAGGCATTTCTCATGGATGAGCCTCTTTCAAATTTGGACGCACAACTTCGTACTGCAACGCGCCTGGAACTTTCCGAGTTGCACAGAAGTCTCAAAACGACCTTCATATACGTCACTCACGATCAGGTCGAGGCCATGACAATGGCGACTCAAATTGCTGTCATGAATAACGGACGCCTGGAGCAACTTGGGACGCCTACTGAGGTCTACGACGAACCAGCTACGATCTTTGTTGCCGGATTTATTGGAGCACCCCCAATGAACCTCCTGAAGGGTAAGGCACTTTCAATCGCAGATACGGTGCGCGTCCTTGCTAATGGGGTAGATGTCAAGATCGGCGGAGGGGAACTTTCGGAACGAGATATTTTCGTCGGCGTCAGACCTGAACACCTTAAAAGAGCGCAAGAAGGCACCGCTGGAGCCCTCTTCACTGGGACGGTAGTTGCAGTTGAGAACCTCGGCAGCGAGGAAATCGCCTTCTGTGACATCGGGGGTCAACAGGTTGCAGTTCGTGGGCCACGTCCTCTCGGAATATCGGTAGGCGAAAACATCACTCTGACTGCACCGCAAAACCGCATTTATCTATTTGATCCGCTTTCCACTCGTCGTCTGATATGGAGCAATGACGTCGAGTTTGCTCAATCCGAAGCTGCAAGTCGATAAAAATCTTTACCCACACCAATAAGAGATGGAGTACTAATTACATGATAAATAAGAATCGGTCTAGTCGGATGATCGCATCCGTTCTAACTGCATTTTTGATAGCTGGCCTTGGAAGCAGTTTTGCTGTTAATGCAAACGCAGCGGTGAAATCCACTGCAAAGACTTTGTTCCCTTCGGTCTCAGCCAATACAAAAGTCTCAATAAAACTCGCTTCTTACCTAACATCGTTGGGGGCGCCAGGCGTTACCACTCTGAATACTTTCATCACCGGCTTCGAGAAAGTACATCCAAATATCACGGTCACTCTTGAGCCAGAACCTAGCACGGCCGCTGGAGCTATATCTGGTCAGATTCAGCAAGATGCAATCGCTGGTCAAGTTCCTGACGCGGTTCAGATTCCCTTTGGCGAAATGTTGAACGTGGTAAACAATTTTAACGGTGTTAATTTGACCAAAGTCGTCGGAACTGCGAGCTTAGCTGCGGAGTGGGGTGGCGCTGATCCATATGCACCAGCCATCACAAAACTCGGCGAAATCAACGGCAGCGCCTACGCAATTCCATGGACCCTCTCCACGCCTCTCCTTTTTTACAACGCGGATCTCTTTAAGGCGGCTGGTCTTGACCCGGCGAATCCTCCTACCAGCTGGATTCAGGTAGGAAGTGCTGCACGGGCACTCAAAAAACTTCCTGGCACTAGTGGATTAGTTGACGGATGTATCGGAGCCGCTAGTAGTGGAATCGACTGGTGTCTTCAGTCCATGATCTTCTCTGCTGGAGGAACAGTTATGAATGCAACCCGTACTGCTCCGACTTTTAACAATCCGCAAGTCCTCACGGCAATGAAGAGATTAGCAACGCTCGGCGCTGAACACGGAATTGATAATCTTACATCTGCTCAAGCAGTCCAGGCGTGGGGTGCTGGAAAACTTGGCATGATCTTGAGTACCAGTGCGTTCCAATCAAGTCTCATTAAGGCAGACGGTGGACATTTTGTGATGCGCGTTGCAAATGGGCCAGGCTTTGGCCACAGCGTTTCAGTGCCAACCAACTCTGGATCAGGTTTGGTCATGCTCTCCAAGGACACACTCAAACAACAAGCTACTTGGTCTCTGATTCAATATTTGACCAGCGCAGCATCAATGACGTACGTGACCGAAAACATTGGGTACGCGCCACTCCGCCCTTCAATTGTAAATGAGGATGCATATCTCAAAAGCTGGGCAGTAGCGCAACCATTCTTGGCTCCAGCTATGGACCAACTTAGCCGAGTGAAGCAATGGCAGGCCTACCCAGGTCCTAACTATGCAGCACTTCAGGGAATCTTGGTAAACGCTGCTAGTGCAATCGCATTCCAAGGTGCTGATCCACAAACCACAATGGACACGGCGCAGACTCAAGCGATAGCGCTCATGAAATGACACCTATCGCTGAGTTAGACATGCACAGTCGGCGACTTCCGATTTCGGGAACATACAACGTTCGCGATATCGGCGGTTACAAAACTAAAGATGGTCGAACGATTGCTTGGAGGCGAGTGCTTCGAGGCGACGCCATTCATAAAGTGGATGATGCTGGTCGTGAAATATTCCAAAGTTTCAACTTGAGCACGTCTCTTGATCTTCGCGAAGAAGATGAGCGCACTGAGGCTCCAGACAACTTGAATGCGAGCGTCAAGCTCGTTTCAGTTCCAGTCTTCACGTACAGCACAACAGAGGTGAAACCAGTAAGCGACCGTAAGGCGCTCTCGTCACTAGATGAAGTTTACAAGTACGTAATTGCAGAGCGAGGTGTCGCACTCGTTGCGGCACTTCGTGAGCTCGCGCAACCAGACGCCCTTCCAGTAATTGTTCACTGCACCGCTGGTAAGGATCGCACTGGAATCGTAATTGCCTTGCTACTTGCAAGTCTTGGTGTTCCTGATGATGTGATTGCAGCGGATTTTGCCGCTACATCTCTCTTTCTCACACAGGAATTCTTCGAGGGTATCACAGAGCGTGCCGTGAACAACGGTCAAGATCGCCAGCAATATACAGCGATGCTCAAGTGCGAACCTAGCCTGATCCTCAACGTACTGAAACAAATACGTGATTCTCATGAAGATGTTTCTAGTTACTTAATTCATCATGGGATGCCAGCTGAAGAACTAGATCGGTTGCGTTTACTCATCCTCGAGTCGGTGGAAACACCCGAAGCTGTAAATGAATCCACTGTTAACAACAACGAAGGAGTTACACATGTCTGATACAAAAGTAATTGTTCAACTTTCCGACTTGCACATTGCGAGTTCGGGCAATCTCCACGACAGTATCGATTCCCTTCAAAATGTTATTGACATCCTTGAGACTATCGAAGGAACAACTGATCCAGATCTCATCCTTCTTACGGGCGACTTGGCGGACGAAGGTCATCCTGATTCCTATAAGCGTCTGCGACCGGTAATTGAAGACTTCTCGAAGCGGACAAATATCCCAGTGATGTACTTGCCGGGAAATCATGACAAGCGCCCTGCTTTCCGATTCAATCTCCTTGACCTTGATGAAACCGAAGAAAACACCGACCAAGTATTCTGGTGTGGCGGCTTGCGAGTTATTGGGATGGATTCGACTGCGCTGGATGGTCCTCATGGTCAATTCGATGATGAGCAACTTGCATGGCTTGATGCGGAACTTGAAAAGCCTGCGCCACTAGGGACAATTATCGCGTTCCACCACCCACCAATTCCAGGTCCAATCGACGTCATCAATATGATCATTCTTCGCAACCCAGAGCGATTCTCAAAAATTATCGAAGGCCGCGGAGTCAAAATGGTCTTGGCTGGTCACACTCACCACGCCTCGGCGGGAGTAATTGGAACTGTCCCAGTCTGGGTGGCCACCGCCACTGCTTACCAAATCGATGTGCGCGTTAGTGATTCTGGTTTTCTTCGAGGAATTCCAGGAAGTGGCTTCTCTCGCATTGATGTAACCAAAGATGGTGCTTTCGCCACTCACATTCAGATGCTGCCAGGAGACCAACACCTGTACAACATTGATCTCGAAAAAATGAAAGCTCACTTTATGGGCAAAACCTCAACCGAGGAACTCGAAGAAACTTTTGCTCATTCTTCGGCCGCGGAATAGGCAATAGTCATATGTTCGTAGAACTCACCGAGCAGCGCGCGGTTGCACCGCCGCTGCTCGGTGTCACCACTCCAAGTGCGACACGACGCATGGTTTCATTCACTGAGCCATACCTTTACCTCATTCCCGCACTTATTGGACTTGGACTTTGGATTTATCGACCACTTTTTGAGACATTCAATTACTCGTTCTACAACTGGAACCTACTTCCAAGCACACCTAAAGTTTTTGTGGGATGGGGTAATTACACCAGACTCTTTCACATGCCTGCACTTTGGCAGGCCGTTGGAACGAGCCTTTTCTTTTTAACAGGATTACTGATCTTCGGATTAATTCTTCCTCTCATTGTTGGAACCGTCGCTCAACATATTTCGCCCAAAGCAAGCAAGGTTTATCAAGGTCTTATTTTTCTTCCAGTCCTTGTCTCTCCCATCGTCACAGCTACGGTCTGGGAATTCATACTTTCACCTATTGGTGGATTCGTAGACACAGTTCTGGGATGGTTTGGAGCGCCTGCAATAAACTGGCTTCAGCAAATGAATACCGCCAAGTTCTCAATAGTCTTGATTAGCGGGTGGAAGGTACTTGGGGTTTCCGTCCTTGTTGTTACGGCAGGTTTAGCTGCAATAGGTGTCGAATACTTTGAAGCTGCATCCATTGATGGTGCAAGTCGCTTCCAAATCTTTCGAAAAATTACTCTTCCACTTTTGTCGCCAACACTGATGTTTATGTTCATCACTGTTGTTCTCCTATCGAGTCAAATCGTCTTCCCACTCCTCAATGCAATGACTCAAGGAGGACCCATGGGTAGTACGACAGATATCTATTACTTCCTCTACCAATACGGTTTCCAAAGCTTCAATGTCGGCTTAGCGTCGGCAGCCGCTGTCTGTTTCTTCTTTGTATTCGGGGCAGTGGCACTTGTGAGCGTTCGACTCCTCGATCGTTTCAGCTTTTACGATAACTAGGAGATAAAATGGCCTTCATAACTCTGCACAAACCACAAGCCTCACTCGACTTTGATTTGCCACCATTATCCGCTGCCGAAACACGAAGGCGTAAAGGTAGTCGACGCACTAAACCTTCCGCAGTAATGGGGTTTGGTAACGCGGTGTCGAAGCGTATTCAATGGACCGGACATATGACCCTCGGCCTTGTGGCGCTTTTCTGCATCTTCCCAATCGCCTGGATGTTCTTTACCTCATTTCGCCCGCCAAATGATTTCTTTACTTCAGGCTTGATTCCAAAGGGCCTCAGTCTCTCAAATTACAGTGACGCGATCCATGGGCTCCCAATTTGGTTGCTTCTTAGGAATACTGTGACAATCGCAGTGAGCGTCTCAGTTGGATCTCTTCTTATTGCATTATTTGCAGCATATGCATTCGCACGATTCAATTTTCGTGGGCAAAATCTACTGTTTCTGCTTTTTCTTGGAAGTTGGTTAGTTCCTTTCCAAGTGACGATGTTGCCCAACTACGTACTTCTTTATCACTTAGGACTCTTGAACTCGCTGGTTGGCATCATCGTTCCGCAACTCAGTTCTGCTTTTGCCATCATGTTACTTCGACAACATTTGAAAGCTTTTCCTACGGAACTTTTTGAAGCAGCAAGACTTGATGACCTCTCCGCATGGAAAACGCTTTGGAAGATTGTTGTTCCAAACCTTGGACCCGCACTAGCGGCCCTAGAAATTCTCCTATTTGTTTCGGTTTGGAATGAATACTTCTGGCCGTTGCTCGTATACAGAACTCCAAATTCAGTTATTCAACTTGGAATTCAAGGATTCCTCAACTCCGTAGCCGTTAACTATGGAGCGCTCATGGCAGCATCGGCCCTTGCCACCCTTCCAATTCTTGCCTTGTATGCGTTTTTACAGAGACGGCTCATCAATGCTTTTGTTCGTTCTGGCCTGAAATAGCCAACATATAAACCAACCTAGAGGAAATCACGCGTTTCGTTCAACGCTCTGACCGCGAATCAAAATCACGGCGAGCAACATAAGCGTTGGTTTTTGATTAAGAAAATTTCAGTAGAGCGTGTTGTCTTCACTATAAAACTTTGCCTCATCGTTGATTCGTTTACTCAGAAAAGTCGACTGTGATTTTCTGCTCGGGGCGTCGTTTTTCGACAGATGCGGCCTCAATTAGAAATTTTTTGTCAGCCGAGGTGAGGGGTGGCTGGGTGATACTCCGTGGCCAGAGATGATGAGCGCGTACGACGTCGGTTTCTATGGCGTAAACAGTGACGGTGGCTTGCAGACCAAACCAGGCAAGTAGCCCGAGGACCACACCAAAGAATCCAGCGATGGCTTGGGCATGTTTGAGATCGTGGCTGATGATGATCCCCGCCAGGCTGAGCAGGATCTGCCAGGCAATGCTGGACAAAATGGCGCCAAGTAGTAGGTCGCGGGTGGCGACGATTTTGGCGGCGGCAATCCGGAATGCGGCGAAGAAGAGGCCGATGTCAATTGCAGTTGAGAGGGTGCTCGCCAGGACCTTAATGGGCACTCCGCTGAGCCCGAGCACGTGACCTGTTCCGACCAACGATGCTGCAGCCGTCGTGAGGATGGTTCCGAAGCCGAGTAATCCCAGCAGGCTGAAGGTGCGCAGGTAGTTGGCGGGGAAGCCAGGTCGGACCACCTTTGGAACATTCCAGAGAGTGTTTAGCGCATTCTGCAGAGCATTGCCGAGTCCTTGGCCACCTAGAATTGCGCCAACGATGCCGATAATTAACGCGGGCACAGAGTGGCCCAGCGAAGAGAGCCCAATCTGGGAACCTAGCTGGGTGCCAATGATAGGGAACTCGGCCAGAGCTGAGGTTTGGATGCTGGCTTGCAGCGAAGGATCTCCTTTGAGCACCAATCCGAGGATGGCTGACAATGCCAGCAGCAATGGGAAGGTTGCAAGGAAGGCGTAGTAGGTCAGCAGCGCGACGAGATTGCCGGCTTGGTCGTCACCGAATTTCTTAAAGACGGCAAAGACGAAGGCGGGGAAGCGGTGCCGTTGTTGCCAAGCATCTAGGGTACGGATGCGCTTTTCAATTTGGTTCATGGAAAACACCCCTCGCTTGATGAAGATTGTAGTTGACCGATCTCAAAGTGCGGGTCTATACCAAGGGGTCGGTTGCCAACGCTCAGCGAGTGCGCCTCGTGGGATGAAACTAGGCAATAGTAGTCGTTGGTATTCATCGAATTTCATTATTTGAGATTTATATCTCATTATTTGTAACTTGAAAAATCGAAGATGTAAAATCAAATTATGAGCAGTCAAAATAATGTTTACACTCACGGCCGCCATGAGTTGGTATTCCGTAGTCATAAATGGCGGACGGTGGAGAACTCGACCATGGATGGATCGGCACTAAACCACGCCGAATACCCAACTCCTGATCATCAAGAACTAATTTAGTTTCGTGCCCAACGAATACCAGATACTTCTCCTCGTTGTTGCTGGAGTTGCGGCTGGGCTAGGTGGAAGTATTGCGGGAATTGCATCAATCTTTAGTTATCCAGCTTTACTTGCCGTGGGACTAAGTCCTATCGATGCAAACGTGACAAATTCAGTAAGTCTCTTCTGCTTAAGTGCCGGATCAATCTTAGGATCTAGACGTGAATTGCTTGGACGTGGAAAGCTCTTAAAACAAATGGCACCAGCCAACCTCGTGGGTGGCGTGCTGGGCGCTATCTTGTTATTGGAAACATCTTCAACAACTTTTAAGCACATTGTTCCGTTTCTCTTGCTAGTAGCTTCTCTAGTAATTCTTATTCCTCGCCGCGGCAACGCTCAATTTGAACCGCGTATACATATTCGCGTGATGCAAATACTTGCCGGTTTAATTGGAATTTACTGCGGTTATTTCGGGGCGGCTTCGGGCAGTATGACCTTGGCACTAATGATTCAAACTTTGGGTGTTGGTCTTCCTGTAGCTAATGCTTTGAAAAATGTACTTCTGGGAATTTCAAATGGAATTGCGGCAGTCATTTTTATGTTCAGTGGCCATGTTCACTGGCTAATCGCTATCCCGCTTGCAATAGGATTTTTCATTGGTGGAAGAACTGGTCCAATCATTGTTCGCCATGCACCACAAAAGATTTTGCAGCGGGGTGTTTCAGTTTTCGGTATGGGTGTCGCAGTCTGGCTTTTAGCCAAACTCTAATTAATGCAACTGTTCTTTTGCTTAATGCAACTGTTCTTTTGTGCGCTCGAAGAGATGAAACTGGGCACTGGAAACTAATCTTTCCCCTCTATTAATTTTTTTGCCCAAACTTTAGGAATTCCGGTATTTACAGGCGTCTCTCGATATTTTTCGACCTGGTTGATGAAATGCGCCAAATTACTTTCTGGGTTCTTGTTCCCCAGAACTAATCCAAGAATTTTGTCCGCTTCTGATATTAATTGGTATCTCTTCTCTACACTCCATAAATATCCGCTCTCTACAGCGTCCGCATATAAGGCAAAGATTTGCGTATCAATTTCCCTCGCAATTTCTCGAATCTTTCGCGCATTAGGTTGTGGCCATTTGGTGGTTGTACCAAGCGTCATGAGAGCGGTGCGAATGTTTATGAGTCTTCCATATTCCACACTGTATTTTTCCGAATATGGCTCATCCAATAGAAACTCTGCGTTGTAGAGCAATTGTTTGAAATTACTTAAAATGATGTCAATTAGTTTCTTAGTTCGTTCCACTTGCTCGCGTGAATCTCTGAGCCATTCCGCGGTCACCATTCCAAGGATGATGGTTGTTCCGCCAATAACTCCTGTAAGGATTTCCGAGTAATGCTTTTGATGATACGCAAATAGCAGAACAGCCATTCCTGTCATACCAACGACGAACAAAGTTAAATACGTTCCTTTTGCAAATTTCCATGATGCCTTCATCCGTGGACTTTATGTCTTAATCGCTTCTGGGGGAAGAGGAATTAGAGTTCCAACCAGTGAAGGCTCGATGAGTAAGAATGCTCGCGCGCCTCGTGGGATGAAACTGGGCACTGGGAATTAGTGTTAAAACTGGAATAATCCGCTACCAACTTCCGCGTTCTTGCACTGTTCTTGTAAAGTCCCCGAAAGCCCTAAATACTATTGTCCATGAAAAGAGTTTGGATTGTCGTGATCGTCGGTGGGAGTTTGCTATTGCTGGCGGTAATAACAACATCCTTCTTTTTCGGGAGCAAATACGCACTTGAACATCTTTCAACTAAGAGGGTTAATCCATACGAATTAGGTCAGGCAATGAAGACAGACCACTTCTTCAGGACGTACCGCGAGAATACTTTGCTCGTCACCGGAACGGTGTTGAGAGTTGAACGAAAGAATGACGCCTTCCAGATTGTCTTTGATGGAACTCGTGATTTTGAGGTTCGCTGTTCTCTCAAACCACCACTAATTCAAATCAAATTAGGTAGCCAGATAACTTTGGTGACAGAAGCAACTAGTGCGGTCCGTTTACCGAAAGGGGTCCTTTTGAAAGATTGCGCACTTCCCTAACTAACTTCACTTAGACCAAAAATTGCCTCACTCACTCAAAGTCTTAGTTGTGCGCCTCGTGGGATGAAACTGGGCACTGGGAAATGACTTTCGGCGTGGATACAATGGTCTAGTGACGATATTTTTCGTTCTTTCCCTTCCAGGGTTAGTCATTGCCATAATTTCCCTTGGCGTTTATCAATTGATTCGATCTAAAATTTCAGGAAAAAAGCGCCCTGGTGCAGCTACCACAGGATTCAATTTGCTTGATGTCATTTTGAAGCCTGGTAGCGAACATCGAATTGTCGAGCAAGAAGAAAAGAAAATGCGAGTTCTAGCAACCGGAGATGGAGCACCGCCTTTTTCGAAATTCAACGTTACGGGAAAAAGGGTTACGTGGACTCAATCGAAAAATAATTAATTTTTCCCTAGGTGTGAGGGTGGGTCGGTAAATAGAAACGTGCGCCTCGTACGATGAGAAGATCCCAGTCTGACGAAACCAGAATCTCCTCACCAATATGCGACTGGTGAGAATCGAACTCACGACCTACCTTTCGTCAAAAAGTTGCTCTATCCACTGAGCTACAGCCGCATCCTCGGAAGGTATGACAAGATTGCGTTCAAAAATGATGGGCAAATTTACATTGTGGATAAGTAAGTCGTGTGAGGCATGCTAACATTTTGATACTTTCGTCAAAAAGTTGTAGAGGCTCCTAGCTAATAGTCAGGAGCCTCTTTCATTTAATTCAATTTGTGCGCCTCGTGGGATGAAACTGGGCACTGGGAATCGATCGTTCTTCTAATCTAAAAATAAGCAAATTGGCAGTAGGTTCTGAAGGTGAATTCAGATATCGAGATAGTCAATGCTCTTGACCCCAAATGCCAAGAGCTTGAGGCACTCGGATACGCGATTGTCGGGGAATCATGGGGAGCGCACCTGCGGTTAAGCGACCCTATCGATTTGGGGAGATCTTCAGAGAAGATCTCTAAATTGCACACATTGGGTTATCAAGTGGAATCCGTTCCTCTCAGCCTCGCTGTTCAGGTTCTAGAACTTGAAATAATTAATAATCCCGATTACCCCTACACGCCAGCAACCGCTCAAGTGCTACCGACTTTTGAAAGCACTAAACGTTTATGGAAATCTGGCAATTGGGTCTTTGGCGCTTTCAAAGAAGGACTACTCGTAGGGGTGGGAGCGACATCCAAATCAGCGAGGGGAGTGAATCTTGATTTCGGAAGTGTAAGAAGAGAACACCGAGGCTTGGGTGTGGGTTCGGCTATTGCGTCTCTTGCGATAAGTACCCACGTAAATCTAGGAGAACGACTCTTTTCAACTGGAGGCGCAGCGATCAATGAGGCGAGTCAAGCAACAGTGAAAAGTCTTGGCTTTGTCATAGATGAACAATGGCGGAGTTATAAAAGACCAGGTTAATTCCGTTAAATGGAATTCGAAGAAAATATCGGGAGTTACCTCAAGTGAATTAATTGGGAAACAAAAGGCTCAAGCGATTAACCTGAGCCTTTTGCAAAGCAACCTACCGACGATGTAACAAGAATTCTAGCATTTTCAACAGGCAAGTGCCTTCCACAATTCAAAGATTTTCAAATCGCTTTAGATTGAATCACGGACTACTTTGAGAATCTGCGACTGTAGCTCATTGGATAGAGCAATCTACCGACTATGGATAGGGAGTGGGTTCGAATCCCACCAGTCGCGGGTAGTGGAGTGGAGATTGGATCCTTTGTCACGATTCGATCTCCCTTCATGTCAAGCAACACACGAAGTAATGCACTGAAAAAGTGCGCCTCGTGGGATGAAACTGGGCACTGGAAATCGAGCTTTTATCTCGACGTTAAATAGGGGTCCAAGGATTTCTCCCAAGACCCCCGCTCGCCTCGCTTTACTCAGAGGACCGATTGCCAATCGATCAGTAAAACCAACCTGAGACTGCGGAGTTGGCGACGGGGTTCGAACCCGCACTATCAGTTTGGCAAAAACAGATGTGCTGCCAATTACACCACGCCAACCACGCTTGAGAAGTATCTAAGTTGGACTGAACTTCGGTTGCATTCAAAATTGGATGATGTGAATAACTCAAAGGTGTGGATATTAAATAGCAAAGGGATTCAACCCGAAGGTTAAATCCCTTTGCCTGCCAAACTGATAGTGCGCTAATTATGTCACAAATTCAAATTACTAAAATTTACTCAAGGTTATCTTGGAAAAAGTGCGCCTCGTGGGATGAAACTGGGCACTGGAATTCAATCCTTTATCTCGAGATTAAATAGGGGTCCCAGGATTTCACCCAAGACCCCCGCTCAACCCGCTTTACTCAGAGGACCGTTGCCAATCGATCAGTAAAACCAATGTGAGACTGCGGTGATGGCGGCGGGGATCGAACCCGCACCACCAGTTTGGCAAAAACGGATGTGCTGCCAATTACACCACGCCAACATCGCAAGAGAAGTATCTAGGCGGCGATGGATTTTCGTTACTTTCATAATTGGATGATGTGAGTAACTCACGGGTGTGGAAATCAAATAGCAAAGGGATCCAACCCGAAGGTTAAATCCCTTTGCCTGCCAAACTGATGGTGAGAGGAGTATGGCAGAAATTCAAATGGTTCTGCAATAATTCGTCATGGAAGAAATTTTGCTCCGTCAGGCAATTACAAGTGATGCCAAAGACATTGCAAAAGTGCAGGTTCTTACTTGGCAAAACACTTATTTAGGACTAATTCCTGATTCTTATCTTCAGAGTTTGGAGATTGATCAGAGCACTAAGAATTGGACTAAGAGGATTGAAAGTCCTGTTCAGGATACCCAAACAATCGTCGCCACAATTGATGGGGTTATCGTTGGATACATAGGCGTGGGACCATGTCGAGATTCTGATGCTTCCGAACGAGGAGAGCTATATACAATTTATGTTGAACCTAGTCGTCAAGGTCTAGGAGTTGGATCCGAATTAATACGGGAGGGGAATCGATTCCTGAAGAGTAAGTCTTTTCAAAAAGCGACCCTTTGGGTTTTCGATAAGAATGCTAAAGCCATCAAATATTACGAGTCTCACGGATGGAAACCAACTGGGAAAAGCAATCTCGATAAACTTGCAGATTTTGAATTAGTAGAGATCCAATATGAAATAAATTTCTAACGGGCATTCGCGAAAAAGTGCGCTTGAAGGGATTCGAACTTCCGATTAGATGTTTTCCTTCTTGCTTCGAATACTTTTCGGATTCAATCACGCTCAAAACCCACCCACTTGTCCCTGTCACCTAAGGGTACTATCTTTCGAACATATGTTCGAATCAGCCAAGACTCCGCCGACCCCTGGATCTGCCACGGGGGTTGCTAGCGATGCCACGGGGGTTGCGCTGGGGGCGAGGGTTATTGCGCCCGAGGGGGAACCACTTGAGTTTATGTATAAGGGGCGGCGGTTTCATGTTCATGCGATTGTTTCCAGGTGGCGTGAATCTGGTGGGTGGTGGAATCGAATTGATGATGGGCGGTTAAAGAAGGGGCCACTTGAAGATGTGATCTTTGATGATGGCGGCAAGGCGATTTGGCGGGTTGAAGCGGCACCCGAGGGGATGTTGGCAACCTTTGAGATCGAGCTCGATGAAATTACTGGCAAGTGGCAGGTTCGTCCGACGTCAAGACCGAGTTAATCAATGGCTGTGCAAAAGAAATTTACCCACTTGCGTGTTGCTAGTGGTTACTCCTTTAAGTACGGAACTGCGCATGCGCATCAATTAGTAGAACGTGCCGTCGAATTTAATATGGGAACGCTTGCGCTGACAGATCGCGATGGCATGGCTGGTGCTATTCGATTTGCTCAAAGTTGCGAGAGGACAGGTATCGCACCCATCCTGGGGGTTAACCTCGGTTTCATTCAAAAGAAATATCGCATCACTTTACTTGCGCAAAGTGGGCATCTCTCATCTCTCTATCGATTGCTTACTGCTATTAATATGAATGGTACTGAAAACGTTTTAACGTACGATCTGCTGGAAAAGTTTTCCGAGTACTCAAAAAATATTCTTATTCTTCATGGTCCAGAATCGCAACTCGCTCTAACAATTGCAGCGCGTCGAAATACTGAGGCTCTCTCTATCTTCAACTCGACCCGTGAACTTTTTGCCGATCAGGCTCTGGAATGTGTGACTCACCAAGTGCGAGGTGATGGACCATTCTCTACTTCGCATGCAGCCAAACTTTTAGGATTTGCCCGCGACCATGATCTGCCAGCTGTGTTGACTAATGCGGTCAGGATGTTGGATCGCGCTGATGGACCTGTAGCTGATCTCCTTGATTCTGCTCGTAATTTAATCCCACTCAACCTACGAAACGTAGAACGAAGCAATAGCGAGGCTTATTTCAAAGATGCAGAGCAGATGCATCGCATTGCTGATGATGTTGCTGGTTTTGCTGGCGAACGAAACGGGCGAACTTTACTTGCAACGACGCAAAGTTGGGCAGAGCGAGCAACTCTCTCGCCACGATCAGATATTGGTATTGGTGAAATTCATCTTCCTGAACCCAGTGTTCTTGGGGTAGCTAACCACCACGAGATAGTGTCGCAATTGCGCTTGAGATGTGAGGCCGGGTTATCACATCGATATAGCGGGGCACTATCGGTAAAGGCATCAGAGCGATTGGAAGAGGAACTCGGGGCAGTACGTTCGTTGGGGTATGAGTCATATTTCTTAACCGTTGCCGACATTACTGATATGGCACGAAATCGCGGTGTACGAGTGGCCGCGCGAGGGAGTGGTGCGGGTTCACTCATCTGCCATGTGCTCGGAATTTCTGGTGTGGAACCACTCTCGCAAGGCTTGATCATGGAACGCTTCTGTTCGCCGTTGCGTAATGAACTTCCGGATATTGATATTGATGTGGAATCCGCACGCAGACTAGAAATTTATGATGCGGTTTTTGATCGCTATGGGGATAGCGATTGGAGTAAACCTGGCAATCAATCGCGATGCGCCACTGTGGCGATGGTAGAGACTTACAAAGCGCGCCATGCGATCAGGGATGTGGGCGCTGCGTTAGGTATTTCACCAATGGAGATAGACCTGATTGCTAAATCCATGCCACACATTCGATCTCGCAATATTGCAACTGCCTTGATGAAGTTACCAGAACTTAAAAGCCTTAATCTCGCTGCTCCAATGATGAAAGCGCTTGTCGCATTGGCTGCTCGCCTTGATGGACTGCCTCGCCACCTAGCTATGCATCCATGTGCTATTGCTCTTTCTGATCTTGGGTTACATGATCATGCGCCGATTCAACGCAATGCCAGTGGTTACCCCATGGTTCAGTTTGATAAAGACGATGTCGAGGCGATCGGACTTCTTAAACTCGATATTCTCGGTGTTCGAATGCAATCGGCAATTTCTTACACCTTGTCTGAAATTAAGCGGGTAGAAGGTCAATCCATCGAGATTGATTCCATTGCTTTAGATGACAAGCCAACTTTTGATCTGATTAAATCCACTCGTACGTTAGGAATGTTCCAATTAGAAAGTCCAGGGCAACGAGAGTTGGTCGGAAAATTTGCTCCTAATACTTTTACCGATTTGATCATTGATATTTCCCTCTTCCGTCCTGGTCCCGTTAAGAGCGACATGATTGCGCCCTTTCTTGGTGCCCGGCAAGGATTTCGTCAGCGTCCGCGCATTCATGATGATCTTGAAGATATTTTGCGCGAAACAGAAGGGGTCGTTGTTTTCCATGAACAAGTGATTGGCATTATTGCGATATTGACGGGGGTTTCATTGGCTGAGGCTGACGAAAAGAGACGCGATCTCGGTGATGCAGAAGGGCAACAACGTGTCTGCGACTGGTTCTATCCAACTGCTCTCGCACATGGTTATTCCTATGAAGTAATCACGCAAGTCTGGGAAATATTGCGCGCCTTTGCCTCCTTTGGTTTCTGTAAAGCACATGCTGCGGCCTTTGCGCTTCCGACCTATCAATCGGCATGGCTCAAAACTCATTACACCGCTGCCTTTATCGCGGGCATTCTTACTCATGATCCAGGCATGTATCCCAAGCGGTTGCTTCTGGATGAAGCGCGGCAATGGGGGATTGTTATTGCCCCTATTGATATCAATATTTCTGATTCCACCTATCGGGTCGAGCGAACCATGGTTGCAACTCGAACTCCTTATGTGGCTCCCGATCTTGTAAGTACGGGGGAGTTGCTTTCTCTTCCCGACGCTCGCGGATATGCCATTCGGGTATCACTGGTAGATGTTGCTGGCATTAGTGAAACTGAAATCTCCTCAATTATTGCCAGGCGGCCCTATGTAGATCTAGCTGATTTCACTTATCGATCTGGAGTTAGTCATCCCACCGCAGAAGCACTCGTCATGATCGGTGCCTTTGATGATCTCCATCGGGTAAAAGAAAAAAATATTAATCGTCGTGACCTCTTACTTCATCTTCATGATCTTTATCGCTTATCTGGTTCCAAAACCAAATCAATTCAGAATCAAATGACATTTAAGTTACCGCCGCCAGAACTTCACTCCAGCGGACTGCCCGATCTGACCGCCAATGAGCAGGTGCGCTACGAGTTGGATTTATTGGGAATGGATATCTCTGGCCACAGATTGGAGTTCTATTGGGATTTTCTCAACTCAATTGGCGCGGTTCGCTCCTCTGATCTCATTACGCATCGCTCAGGTTCTTCTGTTCTTGTTGCTGGTGTAAAAGTGGCTCTACAGACGCCGCCTATGCGTTCGGGTAAACGGGTGATGTTCGTGACTCTTGATGATGGCTTTGGATGTAATGATGCGACCTTCTTTGATGATGTTCAAAAAGATTATGCGGCGACTATTCGTAATTCATCGCTTTTGCTGGTGCAAGGAGAGATTCGCCGTACTGGCCCGCGAGGAATATCCATACGAGCAACTGGGGCTTGGGATTTGCAGGCTTCTTATGAGACTACTTATGAGACTACTTATGAGAAGAGGGGTATAAGTGTGCAGTAGATTTACGATATGTGTGGACGTTATGCCATGTCTCAAGGCGCTGATGATCTCGCCCTTGAATTTCAAGCCGATAATAGAACTGACGTTTTTGTTCCAGCAGATTGGAATATTTCTCCAACTAAGCAAATTTATATTATTGCAGGTGATGACCCATCCGGGGCAAAACGCAGAGTTGATATTGCGCTCTGGGGATTAATCCCTAGTTGGAGCAAGAATTCAAGTAGTGCTTCAAATACAATTAATGCTCGAGTAGAAACAGTCTCTGAAAAGCCAAGTTTTCGATCTGCTTTTCGCTATCGAAGATGTTTAATACCGGCAGATGGTTATTACGAGTGGGCCACAACGATCGGTCCTTATCCGCCTAAGCAGCCTTTTTATATTTCACATGAAAATAAATCTTCATTAGCTATGGCGGGAATATTTGAAGAGTGGAAGAACCCTAGGGATGGGAAAACGCTCGTTAGCGCCGCCATCCTCACTCGAGAATCCGTCGGCGATATTTCTGCAATTCACAATCGAATGCCCGTTCTCCTTCCGACTGACCGTTGGGCTAAATGGTTAAGCAGCGTGCCAGTCGCAGATAGAGATGTACCTCGTTACCTCGCGTTGCTTGAAACAGAAAATCCGGCGGCTGGTCTTATCGCCTACTCAGTCTCGACTGCTGTGAATTCTGCTCGAAATTCAGGCCCGGCATTGACTCAGAAGGTGGAATTAGGCGAACCAGAAACGCTCTTTTAGTCGGTACTTGCCGCTGTCTAGAGTAGCCACTATCTTTCGAACATATGTTCGATACAACACAGATCCTACCGATCTTGCCGAATCCATGAATAATCGGCGTACTCTGCAATTTTATGGAGCCAAACATGGATGAGGTCGCGACGATCCTCCACGTTGATATGGATGCCTTCTTTGCATCAGTAGAAATAAGGGACAACCCTTCGCTAGCGGGCAAAGCGGTTGTTGTGGCGGGTGGATCGCGTGGCGTTGTACTTTCGGCCAATTACGAGGCGCGCAAATTTGGGATTCATGCGGCAATGCCCGTTGGAAGGGCGCAGCGGCTGGCGCCACATGCAATCTTTGTTCGCCCTACCCATAATCGGTATGGCGAAATTTCAGATCGGATCATGGAAATTTTTGCGAATTACACACCTTTGGTTGAACCAATCTCACTTGATGAGGCATTTCTTGATGTAACTGGGTCGCAAAAATTGATTGGCAACGGTGTAGAAATTGCTACCCAAATTCGTGCTGATGTTTATTCGCATGAGGGCATTACATGTTCGGTGGGGATTGCAACAACTAAATTTATTGCAAAGCTCGCATCACAAAAATGCAAACCAAATGGGATGCTCGAAGTTGACCCCAGCGGGGTACTTGATTTTCTTCATCCTTTGCCGGTGAGTGCCATCTGGGGAGTCGGACCAAAAACTAATGAGGAGTTACTGCGATTAGGTTTGCGAATAGTGGGAGATATCGCAAAGACTCCAAGACAAACCTTGATTCGTGCATTAGGCGCGGCCAACGGTGCGCATCTTTATGAACTGGCCTGGGGACGCGATTATCGAGCGGTCACTCCTGACGAGCCAGATAAGAACATCAGCGCCGTAGAAACTTTTCCATGGGATCTTGTGGATGAAGAAGAAATATTGCGCGAACTCTTGCGCTTGACCGAAAAGGCCAGCGGCCGATTGCGTGCCAGATCCATGTCAACTCAGACAATTTCCATTAAAGTTCGGTTCGCCGATTTCAAGACAATCTCTCGCTCCAAGACAGTGCCACTTCCGATTAATGGAATGCAGGAGTGTTATGAAGTTGCAAAGAAGTTGTATCAAGGGCTCAAACTGGATCGCGTGCAGATTCGATTAATTGGAATTGCATTAGAAAGTCTGGTGGATTCGGATGGATCTCCTGTCCAATTGCAGCTGGGTGAGCGCGAAAGTGGCTGGCGAGAGGCCACAAAGGCAGTTGATCAGGCTAAAGCGCGTTTTGGCGCTAGTTCGGTGCGGCCTGCGCGATTGCTCAAAGGTATGCGCCCAAAATGATCTGGGTGAATGATCTGGGTGAATGATCTGGGTGTTAGCAATCTCACTCCAGATGGCGTCACGCGCCGAGACTGCCCTATTCTTGCCTCATGGCTCTATCAGATCACGAACGCAAACTTCTTGCGGAGATGGAAGCGGCCTTCGAGCAAGAAGATCCCCGCCTCGTTTCAACGCTGACAGGTAGCGCGCGTACTAAGCAAGGTAGCCGTGTCTTTTACGGGATCCTTGCGGTACTTACTGGCATGGTCATTCTCTTTAGTGGGCTCATTGCAAAGGTCACCCCAGTCGGGTTGCTCGGCTTTGTTATTGCCTTAGTCGGAGCATTCTTTATCTTTACCAATTTTTCACTTGGCACTGGAGCAAAGGGTTCTCCAAAAGCAAAGAAGGCAAAATGGAGTGATCGATTAGAGCATCGCTGGGATCATCGCAACGATAACAACTAACGCAAGAAGAGTTTTGTTAGTCGTTTTGTTGTAGCGGTAACACCAATACAAATCATCACAGCAAAATAAAGTATGTGCCACAAGATTCCCCAACTCACCATTCCAAGCGTGAAATCTCGAACCATTGCAATTGCTTGCCACAGTGGTAATGATTTTAGGATTCCTTGTAAATAACCAGGATAGACGGTCAAGGGATAAAAGGAACCAGAGAACAGGAACATCGGCAACATTGCGATGTTGATTAGATCCATTTGCTGGAATGTAGTAAAGCATGAGGTGATTGCCATACCAACCGATGCAAAACCAAATGCAATGAGCACCGCTGCTGGAATGGCAAGAATTCCCCACCAACTTGGAATAAGTCCGGCGGGCACCGCCACGCACATAAATCCAATTGAGTAAGCCAGACCGCGAATGAGTGCCCAACCAATTTCACCGAGTGCGACATCCAAAGCTCCTAGAGAGGTTTGTAACATTCCTTGATAGATGCGATCAAATTTCAGTTTAAAGAAAACATTCCATGTGGAGTCATAAATCGCGCCGTTCATGGCGCTGCTAGCAAGTAATCCTGGAGCAATAAACATTGCATAACTCACGACATGGCCATTTTGCAACGGAATTTTACCGATCAGATGTCCAAGTCCATATCCAAATGAAAGCAGATATAGCACGGGTTCAAAGAAGCCAGAAAGTACGGCAATCCACGCCGAGTTTTTGAATGCAATCAAACTGCGTTCTAGCAGCACGTGTGCGCGCCCGGAATAACTGCTTTCTGCGATTCGTCCACGTCTGGACTGCGCAATTGCTACAGCTGTATCGATTGTCATTTGGTTAACCGTCGCTCAAATTGGCGATGAGCAAATTTTATTCCCAAAGTGAACATCGCCACCAAATAACCGATGTGGACGCAGAACATCAGCGGCGAGATGTGGTGTCCGTAAGTGAGGAATCGACCGAGCTCTGTCGTGTGCCAGAGGGGCGATAACCATCCGATCCAGCGTAAATAAATAGGCATCGTTGATAATTGGTAAAAGGTGCCAGAGAACAAGAAAAGCGGCATCATGATGAATCTACCGAGGATATTAAAGAACTGATCATCGTTTTTTATCCAAGCTGTAATTCCCAGCATAAGAGCTCCAAATGCCCCGCCAGCAATTAATGCGGTTGGGATAGCTAACCACCCGCGAGAAGTTGTAAAGCCACCAAAAAGATAGATGATGGTGCCATAAACCACGACGGAGAAACCAGTTCGAAGCATGGCGCTTATAAATACTCCGTTAGCAATCTGTTTTCCAGATATGGGAGTGGCATTCATGGCGAAGAAACTCTTTCCCCACTTGAATCCTTGGATCGTTGTGAATACCACTTCATCCATTGCTGTTTGGATAGCTGCAGTACTGAGTAAGGCAGGTGCGAGGAAAGTCAGATATTTAACACCATCAACTCCACCAGAATGAGTATTAATTAATTTGCCAACTCCTAAACCCACAGCAATGAGATAGAGAGTCGGATTTGATACAGCAATAGAAATCACGACAGGTAAAAATTTGCGAATTATTAAAACCCGAGATTCGGTAACAAAAAGAGCCCCGCGTGACTTAATGAGTTCGGTATTGACGATCACCAGTGAACCTTGACGGGCGGTCATAACTAGATCATCATCTTTAGTCGATCAACGTGCGACCGGTAAGGCGCAAGAAGACATCTTCAAGTGAACTTCTGCGAACAAGAGAGGTGAGGGGATGCAAACCTTTTTGGCCCAGAATATGTAAGAGATTCTCGCCGTCGTCGGCGTACATCAAGATTCGATCGGGTAAAACTTCGATCCGTTCGACTAATTCTTGAAGCTGCGGCGCAACTACAGCGTTTCGATCTGATCCAAAGCGAACTTCCAAAACTTCTTTCGTCACATAGTTCTTGATAAGTCCTGCAGGGGAGTCCTCGGCCATGATCGAACCTTTATCCATCACCATCAAACGATCACAGAGTTGTTCCGCCTCATCCATGTAATGAGTAGTAATTAGTAACGTAACGCCTTGTTCTTTGAGGCGAAAGAGACGATCCCACAAGATATGTCTGGCTTGCGGGTCTAAGCCGGTCGTCGGTTCATCAAGCATCAGAATTTCTGGTTCACTTACTAGCGCCCTTGCAATTGTGAGGCGGCGCTTCATTCCACCGCTTAAGGCATCGACTTTGACCGAACGTTTATCGACAAGTTGGGCAAACTCCAAAAGTTCTTCAATCTTTGGTCTAAGAAATTTTTTCGAAAGTCCGAAGTAACGTCCATAGATATAGAGATTCTCTTCAACGGTCAAGGCTTGGTCCAAATTATCTGACTGCGGAACAACGCCTAAGTGAGCTTTGATTTCGGGGCCAAATTTTTCGGGATCTTTGCCCAAGATGGTTATCTCCCCGCTGGTACGAGTCAAAGTGGCAGCGATTATCCGCATAGTTGTGGATTTGCCCGCGCCATTGGGGCCAAGAAAGCCGAAGGATTCACCCTTTCGGACCTGAAAATCGATTCCGTTGACGGCGGTGAATTCGCCGTAGCACTTGACCAACTTCTTCGCCTCGATCAATACCTCAGCGCTGAGAGTGTTCTCATTTATAGACATAAGAGGGTCGAGCCTAATCGGATGAAGCGCTTTTCGCGCTCAATTTAATTGATTTGAATTGGGAGGGTGGGGGTGAGGAATGCAAGAAAGTGGGCAAAGGTGGTTGAAAAAGGGGAAAAGTGGAGTAAAGTGGTGATTGCACTCGGTTCGGGGGAATTGAGTTGGCATCTAAGGGGAAAAAATGTTTTTAGGGACCCACGAGCCAAAGCTCGATGAAAAGGGTCGCCTCATTATGCCTGCCAGATTTCGTGACGAATTGGCTAAGGGTCTAGTTATAACCAAGGGTCAGGAGCGTTGTCTTTATGTCTTCCCCATTTCAGAGTTCACGACTTTTACGGAGCGACTTCGCGAGGTGCCAGTAACCGAAAAAGGTGCTCGCGACTATATGCGCGTGATGTTCGCCGGAGCACACGATGAAGTGCCTGATAGGCAGGGTCGAGTCACCATTCCAAGTGGGCTTCGCGTCTACGCCGGACTCGAAAAAGAGTGCGTTGTTATCGGAGCCAATACTCGGTTAGAGATTTGGGATTCCTCGTCGTGGAACACCTATCTGGCAGATCGCGAGAAGGGCTTTGCAGATGTCTCAACGGAGGTGCTCCCAGGACTCTTCTGATCTCTCTTGTTAGGCCATCGCCGACTTCCTATTAACGACGCCTCTTCCCCGGCGCCGTTCCCCCCAAGATCCGTCG
>Ga0207933_1000351_pt1 | contig 46548 bp, 44 predicted proteins | sample NGESurdeep092012_4_FD_184488 | JGI IMG/M metagenome (GOLD analysis project Ga0207933, IMG submission 184488) | Arctic peat soil microbial communities from Barrow, Alaska - NGEE Surface sample F53-3 deep-092012 (SPAdes) | ecosystem: Environmental > Terrestrial > Soil > Wetlands > Peat ... | reverse complement strand
ACCCCGTTGCGAGACCCCAGAGCCTGGGCCGAGCGCTCGTAGCGGGCACGCCCCAAGAACTCGGCCACCTCATCCTCCAGCGCTCGCTGGAGCACCAGCCGGGCCCCCAGCCGGCCCACCTCGGCCAGCTGCTCTGCGTCCCCCAACCCCTGGCTCAACAACTCTTCGATGGCCGTCTCCAAGGCGGCGCTGGGCGCTAATCTCTTCGTCAAGGCGTAGTCCTCCAGTGGTGGTTTACAGACCTACCGCAGGAGACTACGTCGTTTCACTTTTACAGCGCTGTTGGTCCGCGACCCGCAGAGCTCGCCTCCTTATGGATCGGGACCCTGGAGCCATAGTGATGTGAAGGCGACGTCCATGACCACGCGCCGAGTATCAGATCGGCGAGCAATCCAGCCGCCTCCGCATCTTCCGGCCAAGCGTAGCGTAGGCGCCCTTGGACCTCGGACGTCCAATCTCGGAAGCTCTGGCAGTGGACAAGGTGCTGCGGGGACGGAGGCGGCTGGAGAACGAGCACTCCCTGTTCGAAGCCCAGTTCTGACTGCCCGGCGAGAAGGGTGATCATGAAGAGGTGGCTTGGAAGGCGAGGTCGGGTACTTCCGGCGCAACCGCCTGGTCCCGGGGCTCGAACCCCCAATTTTCTATCCGTAGTCGCATCTTGGCTTTCCAGCCCGTCTGCCTCCGTCCCAAGGGGCTGCTCAACGGCAGGTTGTCAAGTCTTGCCCGTCTTCCGTCTCGCTCGCCTCCCATGGTTCAGCAGCAAGTCAGTAGCAGCGCTGCCGGGTATGGCTGTGGGCAGACCCACCCTCACTGCCAGAGCCGCTCTGTTTAGCGCACCCGGCCGCTGACCCGCACTCTGGACCCCACAGGGGCCAGCGGCCGGAGCACCGGGAAATGCGCCTCGACCGCGTCGTAGAGCGCGCCGGACTCGGAGCGGTCTTTGATCGAGAGCAGCAGCGCGAACCGGACTGGCTCGGACTCGTGCACGAGTCGGCCATTGCGCCTTGCAACGTAACCCACCTCTATCCTTGGGTTGCCCACCTCATCGGCTCGAAGTCGGACGCGGTGGTGCCGCACCGTCTCCCACTTCCCGCCGTCGCGCAGGTCGATCTCGGGCGACCGTGGCCCCGCCCCGAGGCTCTTGGTAACCGGCTCCTGACTCATTGCCCACCCTGCCCGCATGAGATCGCCTGCCTCCGGGGACCTGAAGTCCAGGACCTGCCGCCTCAGACCCGACACACCCTTGGGCGGGTTGAAGGTGTGCTGATATTCGTGCGGGCGGAGCGAGAGGTCAAGCGACACTCTCGTGTACTCCGTGGGCTGGGTCGCTTCAATCGGGGACGCGTACGCCAGCGTGATCCGGAGATCCAGCGGCACAGTCAGACCGCTCGGTACGGGTATTCTGTACCCAAGCAGGTCCGCGTGGTCGATCTCGTCACAAAAGAGAACGTGGACCTCGTCGGCGTCGCACTCAAGGAGCGGGTCGAAGTTCAGGGGAAACCGCCCGTAACCAACGTCCTCGAATGCGTGGTTACGGCTCAGCCGTTCGGCGAAATGGACGGCAAAGGAACGCAACACACTTGGGTTTGGCTGTGGCAGCCTCGTGGTCAACCGGGAAAGCGCGTTAGTCACCAATGGGGCAGCAAAACTGGTTCCAAAGGTGTCCAGCACATCTCCGTTGGAAGTGAGAATCGGAAAGGGGCGTGAGGCGTCGCCGCCAAACTGCACGCCGCTCGGTTGGACCCGGTTCCCGTGCCGGCCCGGTCCCATAGAGGAGTAGTCTGTTCGTGCCCATGGCGCCTCGGGCGGCGGCACGCTACAGGCACCCACTGCAAGCCCATTGACCATGTCGCCGGGCACCTGGACTCGGTGGAGGCCCGTCGCGCGGTCTTCGTTGCCGCCGTTTCCTGCGGCGATAATGAAGAGAACATCCAGTTCAGACGCCAGTTCGTCCAACTCCGACGTCCATCGGTCTGGCTCCGCGGTGTCCTCCACGGCCTTTTCGGGTCCGAGACTGAGGTTGATAATCTGGTGATCGCCCCGCGAGACGACATCGCGTATCTGGTCCAGCAACCAGTACTCCTCCAGGCCCGGAGGGGCAAGAGCCGGCAAGACCCGATAACTAATCACGGGTAGCGGCGGCCGCGAGGCCCGCGTTCCCGGCACTACGAGGCCATACAACGTCGCGCCGACGACGCCGGTCCCATGGCTTAATAATCGTGCCTGCTCCACTTCGGTCGTGAGGTCGACGTCTGAGTTCGGAAACAGCGCCGACGCCGTACTGCGGTTATCCACGCCACCGTCGAACACAGCGACAGTCGGCGAGCTGGCGATGGGGTCCAGAACGACCGGCGGAGCAACCATGGCCGCCGCCCGGAGGAATATCGCGGGAATCGGACGTATTGAGGGCATGGGCCGGAGTGCCCGCAGCGGGTTGAACCGAGCGACGTCGAGCGCCTCCCCGCCCCGAAGAGTGACGGGCGCGAAGGTCAAGCCGCCCACACGGCGGACGTATTCCCTATGGGCTCTACCGCCACGCCCTTCGACCAGGTGAAACCACTTCTCCACTGCGGCATCACTGAGTGGAACCGCGTGGCCCTCGGACGTCGTGAGTGGGTGTAGAACAGCCTCCCAGGTGATCTCTGCTGCGATGTCCTCGGGAAGGCGGACGACTACGTCACTGGGGGATCGCATCCCGAGGTCGTCCAGCTTTCGAATCTCCGCGAATGCATTCTGCTGCGAGCGACCAGCGCCCGGATGGTCAACCAGCCGCTGGAGTCGCTGAAGCCCCGCGTCATCTATGGCCAGAATCAATCTCCGGGTCACCGTCTCCTGCTGCCGCCGCTGCGTTCGGTAGATGTCGGCAGCAGCGCGAGATCCCACAGTCACGGCGTCCACCTCGCTCAACAAGGCAGTCGGGTAGTGGCTCGGCGCCAGGTAGTTCGGTAGCAACTGAGTCTCGACGTAGAGCCGGTCTCCTCGGTACTCCTCTGGCAACTGGGCCATCTGTGCCACAAGCGCTTGCACCCGAGGCAGGAGCAGGTCCCGTGCCTCCTCGGCCGTCTGAGGTTCGTAATGATCGCCGCCGCCGGTTGGCGGCGCCTCGACCTCGACTCGGAGCCGCTCCCCGAAGACGAACATCTGACGATCTCGCGGTGAGGGGGGCTGAATGCTCATTGCTCACCTGAACGTGCACGACCGATCCCGGCGCTCACGGTGGGATGGCTGACCCCGACCAATGCGGCGATCTGACGGTTAGACATTCGAAGACGGTCCGACAGCATGAGCCAGAAGCGATAGCGCTCAGTGCCCTTGGCGCGACTCCGGTGGGCGACGGCGCGGAGCAGTTCGTCACCGGGGACCGTGTCCTGGAGAACTGCCCGCCGCATCCCCAGCTCCCACAATCGCTTCAGATCCGAACCGGTCCATCCATCGGTGACGTCCGCGATCACCGCGAGTGCTGGGTCAACAGCAGCCTTCGTGCCCGACGCCAGGAACTCAACCATGGCGAGGCGCTCGGCCGCGCCGGGCAGACCGATCTCGACATGACGGTCGAATCGGCGATCCACTGCCTCGTCGAGTAGTTGAAGGTGATTCGTGGCCGCCACCAACAGGCTGTCCTGAGGCCATCGATCCAGTTCTAAGAGGATCACGTTGACGATCCGCTTTAGCTCTCCAATGTCGGATTCATCGTCCCGGCGCTTGGCCAAGGCATCGAATTCGTCGAGCAGAAGAACGCACGGTCCCGACTTCGCGTACTCCAGGACTGACCGGATGTTGCGCCCGCTCGATCCCAGGAAACTCGAAACCACGCTGGCGAGGTTGATGGACACCAGCGGAACGCCGATCTCCTGCGCCAGCCAGCGGGCTGCCATGGACTTCCCGACGCCCGGTGGACCGCTGAGCAGCAGCGTACGCGTCAGTGCCACGCCGGCGGACGCCAGTTCGCCTGCACGATGACGCTCCTCCACTACCTCATGGAGTTCCTCGATCAGTGTGCCATCGAGGACCAGGCCAGTGCCATCCGGATTGGCGTCTACGGCAACCAGCGCTTCAGCAGTCCCCTGTTCTGTGGGCAGCTCCCCGGCACCGAACCGCAGGCCGGCCGTTGGCCCCGCAGCGATGGCCTGGCGAAGAGCGACACGGAACCCTTCCGGGTCGTCCACCCCTGGAGGGACTGCGCGTACCAACCTCGTTGCAAGCTGGCGTACGCCGGAGGCGTGCCCGGTCGACCCCACGCGAACGAGATCCACGAGGGCCTGCTCTAGGCCGCCCTCGAACTGGTAAGTTTCAGCGAGCCTTCCTGGCACCTTTCCACCATACGCAAGTTTGTCCGGCATGTCGATCATCGCTGCCGGTAAGATGCGTGGGTGGTGCGACACCAGCTTCCCATGTGTCGAAGTCATCCGCGCCTAGCCTCAGCGCCCCCTAGGCGTTGGGAGGCGTGCTCTCTACGCGGAGCGGGACCAGACACCGGCCTCCCCTGGTGAATCCGCGAAATCATTTGTCTGACCTGAGCCCCCGCCTCAGAGACATCCCCTACCTCGAAGTCGAGGTCCCGCGCCAAGGCCGCGTATTGGTCTCGCCAGGCATCTGGAGCGTCCAGGACTGGCGGCCACGCATGCTTTCCGCGGAGAGCGAAGATCTCAACGCAGGCCTCGCGTACCGACCCAAGGTCAGCCTCCGACGCCAGATCTCGCAGCAAGAGCAGGTCGATGAGGTCCCGAAAGCGGCCGTTCTCGGGTCCGGTGTCAAATCGCTCAGTGCAGGCGTGGAGCTTCTGAGCGATCTGGTAGCGGATCGGAATGCAGGCAACGTAGTCGGGTCCATCGAAGCCGAAATCCGAGATGTCCAGAGCCCGGACCCGTTCGATCTCGCCCGCTTCGAAGAGTCCTCCTTCGGCAAGGGCGGTCTCGACCGTCACCCTCTGCCAGACGCGGTCTCGGTAGATCACCCGAACTTCGAGACGCAAGGCCCCGGTCTCGCCAATCCCTTCAGGAGCTGAGCGTTCAAAACGGAAGTCATGGAGCGGTTCCCGCAGGGCCTGGTCGAGCCTCTCCAGGAGTCTGTCCGCCGGCTCCCGGAATGAGGCGTCCAGGTCCTTTGTGGCTCGCGCCCCAAGCTGGAAGCGGAGTTCCATCGCAACCCCACCCTTCACCAAGAAGAGCGGCTCGCCCCTTGCATCCCTGACCCGGTCCAGGGCGGCGACAAGGATCATGAACGCGATCCAGCGCTGCAGGCGGGCGGGAGCCACCTCCTGCTCCCGTGCATGTGCAGCCACCCAGGACTGGAGAACGCGCGCGTTGGGAGGCGGATGGTCGTGCTTCGGGCTCAGCTGGGCACCCGATCTCGTCGCCGCCTCGCGTCCGCCAGAGTTGCCAGCTGTTGAGAGGTAAGGAGGCCCCGTCCGCGCCCCGTCTCGATCGCCTGGTCGATCAGCTCGGAGCCCAGAGCGGCCTCCATGCCATCCAGAATCGCGCGCTCAGGTGTCACGACCGGAATCCCTTCGTGTTTTTGGATGTCCCGGGGCGCGAGGTCTCTCCGGTGGATCGAGTAAAGGCGGGGTACCGGACGGCGGATGCGGTGGGCCTTTGGCACGGTCACGTCGATGCGCGCCGGGTTGACGTCGCAGAGGTCCAGGAGGTCCAGGGCCGAGAGGTGCGAAATGACCGCTGGAGCTTCAGGCCAGAGGACCGCCTCCATATAGGCGTCAAGAGAGGTCACCGGTACGAGGGGGACCCGGTAGAGACCGTGGTCCATTCGCAAGAGCAGCCCCCGCCGAACCATGTCCGAAAGTCGCGTCGGCGGGACACCGAGCTCCCTGGCTTCCGCGGCCGTGACGTAGCCGTACTGGTCTTGGGCCGTCTCCAGGAGACGCATCAGGTTCTTGCCGGGCACGGGATGAAGTTACGCAATTTGCGGGAGTTTGTCCACCTTCGGGCCTTCCTCCCTCCAGAAGAGGTAGTCCATATGGGTTGCGACCTCGGCGTGGAGAGCAGGCAGGACGTGGCTGTACGTGTCCAGGGTCAGCTGGATCTTGGTATGGCCCAGCATCTCCTGGACCACCTTGGGGTGAACCCCGCGGGTGAGGAGAAGAGAGGCGGCGGTGTGTCGGAGGTCGTGCACTCTGATGGGAGGGAGCCCCGCCGCCTTCAGCGCCTTGTGCAGCCGCCAGTTGACGTACCCGGGCTCGATCGGCCGCCCCACCTCCGTGCAGAAGACGAGTTCGTTCTCATTCCACAACTCCCCCGCCCTCCGCCTCTCGACGCCCTGCCGGTCGCGGTGCGCCCTCAAGGCCCGCACCGTCCCCTGAGCCAGGTGGACGGTGCGCCGGCTGCGGCCTGTCTTGGGCTCAACGAAGACCATCCCCACTCCCGTCTGTCGCTGGAGGGCTCGCCTCACGATCAGCCTCCCCCCCTCCAGATCGAGGTCGGACCAGCGAAGTCCGAGGGCCTCCCCGAGGCGAAGCCCCGCGGTGGCGAGGAGGACCCAGAGAGCGTGAAGGCGCTCCTTCTCGGTCGCCCTGAACAGCCGCTGCACCTGCTCCTCAACGAGCGACTGCATCTCCCGCCTCTCCGGGCGAGGTACGGAGACCACGTCGCAGGGGTTGCGCGGGATCATGCCCCACATCACCGCCTGCCCCAGCGCCCGATGGAGGACGGCGTGAGCCTGCTCAACAGAGCGGGCGGAGAGGCCGGTCCGCAGGAGCCCGCCGTAGGCGGCCTGGACGTGGGCGGGCGACAACGCCGAGAGGCGGACCCGGCCGAGGAACGGTCGGAGTCGGCGCACGTTGAGCTCGTAGGACTGGAAGGTGAGTGGGCGCACGCTGGGACGAACGGTGTCGGTGACCCACCTCTCGAGATAGGCGCCGGTCGACTGCGTCGGGCTCGCGATCAGAAGGCCATCCTGTCGCGCCCTGATCAGAACCGACAGGCGGTCCTGCACGTCGCGGCGAGACTGCGCGTAGACCGTCTGGCGCTTGCCGTCGGTCCGGGTCAGTGTCGCTCCCCAGCGGCCATCAGACCGCCGATACACGGTGCCCTCCCCGTTGCCCCTTCTCGTCATCCGATCGCTCCTTCCTGATCGCACCGCAGGGTGCGGGCCAGATCGCACCCAAGGGTGCGGGGTCGACATCCTACCGTCGACACCAGTCCCGTTTCCACCCGACGCATCGTGGCTGGCTGGAGGAAGGCATGTGCACGTTCATGCCCGTGAGATTCGAAGCCGCGAAACGAAGTCGTCCAGGTCCTGGACTGCGATCCGACGAGAGCGCCCGATGCGGACCGACGCCAACTCTCCCCGACGGATCAGGGGATAGAGCGTCGAGCGTGCGATTGAGAGGCGCCGGGCCGCCTCATTCACCGTCACCAGGAGCTCACGGCCCAGCTCCTCAGGAACCAGTTCGATCATGCGGGGCCCCCGCCGTTGCCCACGGAGACGAACCCGAGCCGATTCAGTGAGGCAATGAACTCGCGGTCGCTGTGGACGTTGATGACGTCCGGCCCATCCCGATCCGCCACGGCGAGGGCGCGCCCGTCGATTCCCGCCAGCAGCTGGATGTCCTGGGCCATTCGAAGCCGCATCCGCAGCCGCGCTGCGGTCGAAGCGATCTCATAGCCGGGGTCCTCCATGATCGCGGCGACCAGCGCTCTGGGTCCATCCGCCTCGCAGGCGCGCAGGAATGTCCCATCGCCCTCGGGCTCAAAGAGCATTCGGATCGGCAACACCTGCTCGCTCGTCGGGTTGATGAGGCGATACACGGGGCTAGGAGGCCTCCTCGCCGGCCATCGGCTCGACCGCCTGACAGCGCCTACGAATGAGATCAAGGTAGTCGGGGTTGAGTTCGATCCCGATCGCATAGCGACCGAGGCGCTTGGCCACAGCCAGGGTCGTGCCCGACCCAGCGAAGGGGTCCAGCACCAGCGCCGGGACGACCGGAGCGCCACAATCGCACCCCGGACGCCAGCTCCTGACGCTGGAGCGCCGCTCCAGGCGGACGCTGAAGCCAGCGGCCGAACGTCGCTGCGCCGCCGACCGAGGCCCGTTCGTGGTCCGGTTCCCGGGGTTGAGGTACGCGACCTCGACCACAGGGCGCCATGGCTCTCCGCAAGCGCCGCAGCAACCCGCGGCACTGGTCCCCGCGAGAAGGCATGGTTCGGCCAGGCGCTCTGGGAAGGTCGCGAAGTGAGCTCCGCGGTAGGGCTGGGTCGGGATCGTCCACACCGACCGCCGGGCACGGCTCGATGGGGTCTCGGCTTTGGGAACCACCCCAAAGCGCGGTCGCCACTGGGGAGCGGGCTCCCGCTTTCGAGGGCGCTCCGCAGCAGGCTCCCGGACAGCCTCCCCGTCGTAGAAGTAGCGCGGGCTCCTGGTGAGCAGAAAGAGGTATTCGTGGGCTCGGATCGGCCGGTCGGTGACCGACTCCGGCATCGGATTGGGTTTCGACCAGACGATGTCGGAGCGCAGATACCAGCCGTCCGCCTGCAGCGCGAGGGCCGCCCGCCAGGGGATCCCGACCAGGTCCTTGGGCTTGAGACCGGCCGCACGCACCCGCCTATCGCCCATGGAACCGGCTGCCTGCCAGTAGCCGACGCCACCCAGCGACGGGCGGCGGGGCGCCGTCGTGCCGGCGTTGTAGCAATCGCCCAGATTGAGCCAGAGGGTTCCTGAAGGCTTGAGCACCCGGCGGACTTGGCGGAACACCTGGACCAGGTGGTCGACGAAGAGCTCAGGCGTGGGCTCCAGACCAAGGCTCCCGCGCCACGCCTCGCAGCGGGCGCAGAAGGCGTCCGATGCCGGCGTCGCAACCTCTGTCGAACCCCATTGGTGACGACATCTCTGGTCTCCTCCCCACACGGCCAGCTCGCCCGAGAAGTCCCGAAGGCCCCAGTAGGGAGGCGACGTGACGCAGCAATCGACGCTGGCGTCGGGAAATGAGGCCAGGACATCCCGCACCTCGCCAAGGTGAACGATCACGGAGTCGTCCTGATAGGCCGCGGGTCGGTTGCTCGAAGCGGCCATCAGGCTGCCCGCCTCGCCTGCTGCCAGGCCGAGTGCTCGTAGACCCAGTAGAGCTTCAGCTTGTCCTTGGGGCGAACGAAGATCATGTCCGCGAAGCGACGCAGCAGCCGGTCGCCGTCCGCCCGCTCCGATTGAGAGCGGTGGGCGCCGAGCCGGTTGCGCTCCTGGGGGATGGCCGAATCCGGCATCTCGGCCGCCCGCTTGGTCACCCAGCAGGCGAGCTTGATGTTGGCCTGGAGCCGCGCGGGGTCGAGGCTGGAGTCGAAGTAGCGGTACTCGATGGTGCGGTTGCGCGCCAGGATGTTGCCGTAGTTGAGGCCGACGCCGTGACTCGCTCCCACCCGGGTGGCGAGGCTGCCCAGGTCGCCGGCGTCCTCAAATCGCCCGGAGCCCATCGGGCCGCACCAGCGATAGCCGCTCCTCGCCCCGCGATGCTGGCGGCCGGCGGGTCCGCTCGAGGCTGCAAGACGATACATCAAGTCCTCCGCCCAGGCGCAGACGTTGGCCACGCGCCGGAAGCGGTTGACGTCGTGGTCCATGTTTGCCGAGTCCGCGCCCACGTGGACGTGGCCACCAGTACGCGTGGTCGTGGTCGCGCCGTGTGCGCGAAGGATGGAGCAGACGCGCTCCAGCTGATCCCACGTCTCCGGCGTGTCAGTCAGGACCGGGCTCACGATCTCGCCGGTGACGGTGACGTCTCGTTCGACCACCCAGGCACCCGCTACCCGATCGCCAGAGTGATAGCCCTGTTGGTGGGGCGTCGATGCCAGCCCCGCCTCGTGAAGGGCTCGGGCAATGACCTGAGGGTCTGCGCCGTCGAACTCAATCTCGATGCCGAAGGTCTGGTTCTGATCTCCGATCACGTTCTCCCTCTCGTATTCACCGGCGGCGCCGGTTCTGGCCAGCCGCTGGAGCTGTCGATGCATCTCGTCGTTGGCCAGAAGCGACCGCTCCCCTTCTGGGACCTCCTCCCCCTGAGAGCGGAGGAACTCCTCCCACATTCGCTGGGCCTCCATTTGTTCCGCGTCGATGCGCTCCCGCTGCTCGCGGTTGGCCACCACCGCCTCGGTGTAGAGACGAGCCCACGCGGGTGTGTCGATGTCGAGTTCCTCGAGCTCGGGCTCGAAGGCGAGCAACTCCTGAGATTGGGAGACTCCCATCGTCGCTTGGCCGCCAGCATCCGCCAGGAACGGCGCAAGCTCCGACGGCATCGATTCCGCCTCCGCGACGATCGCAGACGCGGCCAGTTGAGGGGTCACGGCCGGACCCGCGATCGGCGCGATTGTCGCGGTCCTCGCCTGCCTCTGGGTGCGGTTGCCTCCCTTGCTTGGCATGCTCAGCTCGCCCTCCGGAGCCGTCGCCGCACCGTCTGCTGGAGATGGGCGTAGAGGCTGCGAAGGGTCTGCTCCGACATGCCGGGCGCGGCGTTTGCCTCCAGGCAGTAGGCGCGGCCCGTTTGCCGATCGACGATGACATCGACCCCGGCGTAGTCGAGGCCAATGCGGCGGGCGCCTTCGCGCGCCACGGCCGCGACGGAGGCGGGGAGGGTTTGGAGTAGCTCGTGGTTCCAGTCCGGGCGCAGGTTCTCGGGCTGCGTCCCGGCCGGTGCACGCTTCGCGAACGCCGAGATCAGGGCGCCATTGAGGACTCCGACCCGATATTCGTCGCGGTCAACGACCAGCGCCTGGAAGAGATCGTGGTGCACCAGGTCGCTCGGGGGCGAATGGGCTGCGATCACCGCCTTCCCGCTGCCGCGAGCGCCCTGGCGGCGCTTTGCCACCACGCGATCCGAGCCGAGCAGGTGCAGGTCGTCCGGTCGGAGCACGGTCCTCGGTGCCAGCTCCCCCAGGCGGCGCACGGACTCCACCTGATCGGACGCGATGCGCACGGCGTCCGGCCGGTTGAGGCTCACGAGGTCCGCCGGGAGCGCCTCGTTCCCTCCCCAGTTGAGCACCAGCGGTGGCAACTCCGCGCTGTGCGGAATCTCGGACGGATCGTGGACGATCTGCAGGCGCGCACCCTGGTTCGCGACCGACTCGACGTTCCGGCGCAGCGCGTCTGAAGGCAATGAGCGGGGCGCCAGGATGAAGACCGGGACGTCGTCGGGCGTCGCTCGAAAGGCGACGTCAGGGAGGCGAACATCACCGGCGGGCTGGTCCAATGGTGCCTCGGTACCCGCGACCAATCCAGGTGGTCTGCGACGCGCCAAGTCGAGGAGCTGATCGATGGCGGCCTGCCGCTGGTCCAGGTCCAACTGATAGCCGACGGCCAACCCTGCCCGCTCCCGCTCGTCCTCAAGGCGGCGAAGTTCGGCGACGCGCGCATCCAGGTCTTCGAGTGCGCCACGGATTCCTTCCTCGTCGTTTCGAGTCCGCGCACGCGCGAGCTGGCGCAGCCGCGACATCACCCGGCGGAGCCGATAGCGGTACAGCTCCTCAGCCTCCTCCGGAGGTAGGCCATCCTCGCGTCCGGCCAGCTCGTTGAAGCGCTCGAGGTCGACCCCGCGGCGAAGGGGCCGGGCCAGCTCTGTCGCGGTGAAGCCGGCGGCATCCCATTCCTCGCGCGACCTCGACATGCGCGGCGGTGCCGTTACGACCGGTGGCCCGACCGTTGGATTGGTCACGGCGGACGAGCGCCCGCCCTTTGAAGGCATCAGGCCGCCTCCCGAAGAAGCCGAATGTATCGACGATCGTTCTCGGAGGCATTTGCCAAGAAGCAATCGCGAGACGACCGGGCAACGTGCGTGGCATCCGGCACCAGCAACCGTCGTCGCTGTGCCAGGCCGTAGGCCATGCCGTTGACGATCACCAGCCGCCGACCGGGGGCCGCCCGCCGATAGTCCATCAACCGCCCAGGCGCGTTGACGCCACCCAAGATGAAGGTGACGTCGGGACGCACCGCGCGGTGGAGGAGCGCGATGTCTTCGACGGTTTCGCGGTGCGCGCGGACCTCGGCATGGATCTTGCGACCGCCGCAGAAGATCGACACCGCCTGCAGACCGGGCTGGCTGTTGATCCACTCCGTCCAGAGCCGGCCGTCAGGCTCGAAGAGGCTGAAGCCCACGTCCGGTACGACCGGCAGCCCGGCCTCCGCCATCTCCGCGTAGCAGGCAAGGGCACGACGCTGCTGGACGATCTGGTCCCAGCGGCTGGCCGACCTCCACACCGAGAAGTTCGGCGCCAGGACCAGGTCGAAGCCCAGCGCCGCGAGCTCGGGGATGATCTGACGCCGCGCCGCCCAGAACCCTTCGAGCACCCGGTCCTCCACGTACAGCTGCAACGCGATCCTGGTCTGGGGCCCGAGGCGGTAGACGTCGCGAAGGGGCCGGCGGTGCTTGGGGGTCACCCACCGACCAGCCACGCCGAAGACCCGGCCACCGTGCAGCGCCACCCAGGGAACATCGATGGAGTCGGCGTAGGCCTGGACCAACACCGGAAGGTGGTCGGGCAGCTCGGGGAGATCGGGGTGACGCAGCGGCCGAGGCCAGTTGAGATCGAGGCCACCGAGGTGCTCGGCCACCCGACGTCGCTCGGCCATCATCCGCTCGGGATCACCGCAACCTTCGCAACCGCCGCGAAGGCAGAAGTTGGGCCGCTTTCCGCATCGCCGAGCCGCCGGGCAGGCATCGCAGTGGAGCCCGCATGCGATTGCGCCAGTCATGCCGGGTTCTCGAAGGTGTCGAGTGCACTACGCAGCCCGTGGACCACGGCCACGATCTGTTGTCTCTCGTCGTCCGAGCATCGGGGCGCGGCGTTGCTCAGGAGCCGGGTGATCTGCCGGCAGAGATCGCAGAGGTGCTCCAGCTGTGCATCGAAGGCGAGCGGATCGCTGGCGATAACCGCGACCTTTCCCGCGAGCGCATCGGCGACCGCCAGTTCGGGGTCCGCGCGCAGGCGATTGACGACGCCATGCAGCTGCCGGTTGGTCAGAAGTGGTGCGTGCTGTGCCAGTTCGGCCCGCCGGTCGTCATCGACTCGCGCCACCAGTACCAGGTGGTTTGACGGCAGCCCGCCGATCCCCTCCAGCTCGTCGGGCTCCAACTTGAGAATGGCGAGCTTCGCCTTGCGGGTCGATTCGCTCATGCCCAGGTCCGACTCCGTTTCACGCCACGGCGAAAGCGCAACGACCTTGACGCCGTTCTCGAGGAGCAGCGCCTTCATCGACTCGAGGTGTTGAGCCACCTGGTCGCGGGTGTCGGGATGCCTGGACTCGAGCGAAGTGAAGGCGACGCCGGCATCACCCAGCAGCCGCTCTGCCGCCGCGATGTCCCGCAACCTCTTGGTCATCAGGAGAAGCTCGGCCTCTTCCAAGGGTGTGAGATCGGCGCGGAACCGGTTCTCCTCCGATTGCTTGCGCAGGCGCTCCAGGTAGCCGAGGGGCTGATGCACGCGGACCAGGACTCGCCCCAGTCCGGCTTCCTTGGCTGCCCGCCAGCGCTGCTCACCGCAGACGATCTGGTACTGGCCGGGGCGATCGGGAACCGTCTCGACTTCGAGCACCGGGTCGTGCCGGCCGGCACGCATCGAGTCGGCCAGCTTGCGCACGAGGTCGACGGACACCGACACACGCGGCTGAAGGGGACATGGATGCATGTCGTCGATGGGCACCAGCGCCAGTCCGACCGTCGAGGGGTCGAGCGCTCGCCCCCCTCGTGATGCACTCATGCCGCATCCCCACGCGAAGGCGGCTGCGGGCGCCGGTCGCGCTGGAGGTGGACACGGCGCGACGAGCCGTCGGCCTCGATGATGCGGAGCACCGGTCGCCGCCGTGCGCGGCGCCGACTCGCCCGTCTTCGCAGATCCCCGTGAATGAGCATCAGACGCGGCTTCATGCGCCCTCTCCTCCGCTGGGGCGGCGCAGCCACCAACCCGGCTTACCCACGCAGTCCTCGGCGCGACGCATCGATCGCGGATGCGCCGCAAGGTCGACCAACGGGGCGGGCTGGTCCTCACCCCGCACCGGTCGCCAGATCGGACCGAGCGGACCGGCGAAGGCTAGCCGGCTGAGCTCGCAGGTCCAGAAGGTGCAGCAGCTCTGCGAGCCTGACGGCAACCGGCGAGAGAGCGACTCGCGGATCGTCTCCTCACGCGCGGAGTTCGGGGCGACGAACAGCACGTTGGTCAGCGCCGCCTGCTTGCGGCGACCGAAGTAGGTGACGTACTGGCTCACCTTCACGCCGAGGCGACGTGGGGACTCGGTCCCGCGGTCCCATTCCAGGAGGAAGACAGCCTCACCCGAAGGCGTGATGTAGCGTCCCCACCCGTCGGGGAAGAAGGCCGCGCCGCGCTCGCGATACGCGAGGCGCGCCGCCCACTCGCCCATCCAGTGGTAGAGGCCCTCGTCCTGGAGGTGGCGGGCGGCCGTGGCGACGGCGACGAAGAAACCGTTCGCCTCGATGTCGTGGACCAGGTGGTAGCGGTGTGTCGCCGCGTGGCGGCTGCGCTGCATCGCCGGGCGAGGGTCCTCGCCGCGAATCGTGGCGAGCAGCCACGCCCCCCGCGGCGAGAGAGCGAGCACGGAGGGCTCGTGGATCCAGCTCTGCGGTCGGAGCGACAGCCAGCGAAGGACCAGTCCCTCGTCTCTCAGCCAGCGGATACGGAGCTGAGCCGCTCTCTCGCTCGGGAAGAAGAGGTCCTCCATCTGGCCCTGGTCGAGGTAGCGGTGCTGGTCGAGAGCGCTGAGCATCGCGATGTCCCTCTGGGTCAGGCGGCGGAGCAGGTTGTCTCCCTCTGAGTCCGTAGGGGGTCGCTGCACGTTCTGCACTGAGTCGGGGAGCAGGTTCGGGACGGGTACGAGCGCGTGGACAGTCCTGGAACGGCGCCCGCTTCGTCCCAACTCGGCAGACCCTTCGCTCCATGGAGCGAAGGCCTGGGGCGAAACCCTAGAGCGAAGCCTGTGCCTCATCCGGCCACCTCCTCATCGGAGGCGGTGAAGCCCTCGTCGTCGAGCCGGCTGCGGATCTCGGCTTCGACCGCGACGCGGGGCCGTCCCCATCGCTCGAGCGAGCGCTTGATCAGGTCGGCCGCGTGGAGGTCGCCGAGGCTCGCCGGCATCGCCTGGGTGATGCCGGTGAAGGGCCGCTCGGTATGGCCGCCCTGGTTCAGGCGGACCGCGACCTGGAAGCGCCGCAGACTGCGCAGCTGGCGCTCGCCGAGCTCCGGCTCGCATTCGCGAGCCAGGTAGCGCGCGTCCTCCTGCCCACATTGAAAGACGACGCGCGTACGCGCGTTGGCTGCGAGCGCCTCGCGGATCGACCCCGGGAGCTGGCCGAGGTTCTGGTTGGCCAGCACCAGGCCCAGCCGATAGCCGCGTGCCTCCGCGAGCACGTCCTCAAGGCTCTGCGGTAGGTGGAGATAGTTCTGGAACTCGTCCAGGTAGAGGTTGAAGTCGGGGCGCCACGACTCCGGACGTGACGACCGCGCCATGACCGACTGCCAGATGCGGCTCACGAGGAACGCGCCCAGCAGCCGGCTCGTCTCCTCGCCGAGCAGGCCCTTGGCCAGGGAGACGAGGAGGATGCCGTTGTTGTCCAGGATCTCGGAGATCCCGATCGTCGACCGCGACTGGCCGAGCATGTTGCGGACCGTGCGGCGGAGCAGGAAGGTGCGCAGCTTGTTGAGCAGCGGGCCCACCACCTGAAGCCGCTGGCCATCGGTCATGCCGCCGAACTCGCGCCAGAAGGGCTCCAGGCCGACGGGATCGTCGATGTCCCTGATGAAGCGTTGGCGCGCCTCAGGCTGCAGCAGCAGCAGAGGCACCTCGCAGAGCGTCGCCCCCGGTCGCTGCAGGAGGGTCAGGATGGCAGCGCGGAGGAGATCGTCGGTACGAGGCCCCCAGAACCGCTCGTACGTCTTCTTGAATATGGCGACGACCTGGTCGGTCACCACGTCGTGCAGATCGGGGTCGTCGCAGGACAGGACGTTGATGCCGACAGGCAGGTCGCGCAGAGAGGGATCCACGATGACGACGCGGTCCCATTCAGATCGGGGAATGCGTTCGATCAATGCCTGGACGAGATCGCCCTTGGGATCGATGACGCCGACCCCCCGCCCGGCCGTGATGTCATCGAGTGCGAGATTGAGCAGCAACGTGCTCTTGCCGGAGCCCGTCGGGCCCAGCACGTGCATGTGCTGGCGGCAGTCGGCCTGGGCGATCCGGGCGGGTGTGTTCGATCCATCCTCGAGCAGGCACACGACCTTGCCCTCGGTCTGTGATCGACGGGCGGGGTGGACCTTCACCGGCGGCGGCGCGAATCCGGGCAGCTCGCTCGAGAGGTTGAAGAGACCGGCCAGCTCCTCGGCCGTCAGGATCATCGCCCCGCCCGGCGCGGATCGCGCCATCACCGCGGCGTCGAAGCGCTTACCGAAGAAGACGCGCGATGGACGCAATCCGTTGGCGCCGTCGAATCCGCGGAAGGCGCCGACCAGCGCGTGCATCGAGGCCTTCGCCACGCCGTCGCTCCCAGCCGCGATGCGCAGCCGGATCTCCGCCCGGTAGCCAGGACGCGCAGCCTTGGTTCCGTCGACGCGCTCCCGCGCGCGTGACTTTCGCGCTGGCGCTCCACCGGCCGGTGGAAGTACGAGATGGAAGAGCCCATCGACCAACGACATCGCGATGTCCGCGAACAGCCCGCGCTCCGCAGGAACGCCGGCGATCTGGTCGAGGCGTCGGCGGGCGCGCTTCTGCCAACCCACGTCGGGGGTGATCGCGATCTGCACCACACCACTCGGTGCCGCGGCGAAGGCGCCGGTCACCGAGCGGAGAGGCTCCGGCCGGTTCTCGGCGAGGGGGTGGAGGGGCTCCACGTCCAGCCGCAGGCGTGTGCGGGTCACGCTGGTCAAGCCAGGATCGCCTGACAACTGTTCCGCCCGGCGGACCTCAAGACCGGGGAGAGCGTTGCCGGCCAGAACCGACACCATCCGCTCGAGCCGCGCCGGTGTCCAGCAGCGGGCGCTGACGTTTCCATCCTGCGAGGCGAGCTCGAAGGCGATCCAGGGCTGGCCGAAGGCCCAGCGCTTCCACCATGGGTGGGAGATCGCGAAGAGGCTTCGGAACAGCTGCATCCACGCGCGAAGGTCGGTGCGCGATCCGTCGGGTGGGAGCAGCTCCAGCAGCACGCCGGGGCGGCGCCGCTCGTGCTCCCGCATAACGGCGACGGTGGTGGCGCCGGCCGCGATCGGCATCAGAGCGAGCACGAAGAAGAGCAGGTGGGCCGTCATTACAGATCCTCCTTGCGCAGCAGAATGAAGCCCTCGAGGTGCGGGTCGGGCCAGCCGACGATTCGGGTGCTAACTCGCCCCCAGCCGATCGCGTTCATCTCGCTGACCGTGTAGTTGCCGGGCGCGACTGCGATGACGATCGCGACGTGGCCGTAGCCGCTGTAGCCGTCGCCCGCTCGGTAGACCGCGATCGCCCCCACGCTCGGGGTGCTGTTGGTCGCCACGCCCTGCGCGCGCGCGGTGGCGAGCCAGTCGCCCGCGTTGCCGCCCCAGGTAACTCGGCGGTTGTAGGCCGCCCACCAGGTGCACTGGCCGTAGGGGAAGTGGTCGGGGAAGCCGCCTGTGGGCACCCAGGAGAAGAGCGGCGCCGCCGGCGCCGGGCGGGGCGCGGTGGAGATCGCCACCACCGGGGCGGCGATCGCGGCCGGGAGGGTGGCGAGTAGAAAGACGGCGCCGAGGAGCAGCTTCACTTTCTACGCCCTCCCCTTCAGTTCTGCGGCCTCGATCAGCTGGGCCTCGGCCCCGCTGGCCACGACCTGGAACGGCACCCGCTTGCCCTGGGCCAGCAATAGGCCCTCGCCCGCGCGCGCGCTCAGGAGCCAGGACTGCTCGGACGTGGTCAGGCGGAAGAGCCGAGCCAGCTGCTCGATCGCCTGCGGCGCCTGCTTCATCAGGATCTGGAGCGCCGAGTTGGTGACTGCGGCCGCGCCGAGCGGGCTGGCCAGCACGTCGGAGACGTCCTGGGTGACCAGGGTCAGACCGGCCCGGCGCTTGCGCGCGGTCTTGGCCAGCCGGAAGAGGAAGCGGGCGGTGTCCGGGTGCTGCATCAGCCACCAGGCCTCATCGACCACGACCAGGCTCGGCTCCCGGTTGCCGTCGAGCGCCGCCCAGAGGTGATCTAAGACCATGAACATGGCCGGCGCCCGGTCCTCCTCGGGGAGGCCCGAGAGCACGTAGGCGCACAGCGCCGCAGTCGCTGGCGGAGCGGGGCCGGGCTTGAAGAGCCAGCTGCCGGCGCCCCGGGCGTAGCGGTTCAGCTTGAGGACGAGCTCTTCGAGCTCTGCCCCAAGCGCGCCGCTCGCCTTGATCGAGCGCCGCTCCAGGAGCCCCTGGAGCTCGGACAGGGTCGGGGGGGCCAGTCCCGAGTTGTCCTGGTCGTCCACGAAACCGCGGGTCGCGTAGAGGAAAGAGAGCGCATCCTCTACCGCCGCCCGCTGGAGCTGGGAGAGAGTGCCGCTGACCAGCTCGATCAGCGTCAGCAGGCTGGCGATGCGGGCGTCGAGCGCCCCCGGCCCCCTCACGGCGAAGGGATCGATCGCCACCGGCTGCCCGGGCCCGATCCGAAGGACGCTGCCTCCCAGCTCGCCGACGATGCCCGCGTACTCACCCTCGGGATCGATCACCTGGACCTTGATCCCGGCCAAATGAGCCCGCAGCAGCTCGATCTTGACCAGATACGACTTGCCGGCGCCGCTGGTCGCGAACACCACCGCGTTGTGGTTCTCCAGAGCGAAGCGGTCCAGGATCACCGGGGTTCGGGCGCTGGGGTTGACCCCGTAGAGGAGACCCGCCTCCGAGCGGAGATCGTTGCCGGTGAAGGGGAAGGTGGCGGCCAGCGCGCTGGTCGATAGGCTCCGGCTCAAGCCCACCCGGTCCAGCGCCAGCGGCAGCGAGCAGATGAGGCCGGGCTCCATCTGGAAGTGGAGACGGCGGCTGTGGATCATCTGGGCACCAAGCGCCGCCTCCAGGCGAGCGATGAGCGAGGTGAGGCTCTGCTGATCGTCCGCCCAGGCGGTCAGATAGAGGCTCAAATCGAAGAGCCGCTCCTCCCCGCGCGCCAGGCCATCCTGGAGTTCCTGGGCGTCTGCCAGGGCTGCCCGCCGGTAGGGGTCGACGCGTCGCCCCTGCTCCTCGGCCAGGCGGACGGTGGAGGAGAGCTCGGCCAGCCGGCGCTCGAGGAAGGACATCACCACCGGGCCGGGCGAGGGCTGGACGTGGAGGCTCAAATCAAGATCGCCGTCCAGGGCGAGCAGCGACTCCAGCCAGCCCGGCCGCAGCCGGCTGGGATAGCGAATCAAGGCCAGGGTCTGGGCGAGCCGGCCGTCGAGCGTGATCTCGAAGGGGCCCTCGATGACCGCCGCCGGAGCGACGAGGTCGGCCAGCTCCACGATCGTGTCCTCTGGGGGGAGCGGCTGCGAGCGCGCGCTCGATGGACACAGGGCCTGGTAGAGGAGCTGAGCTATATCCCCGGAGGAGAGCCGCACCGGTTCCAGATCGATGCGGCGCAGCGCCTCGCTGAGCCACGCCACGCGCTGCTCCAAGAGCTGGGCCCCCGGATCTGGCCCCGGCTCCAGCTCCGGCCGCTTAGATCGTGGCACCCGAAGCCAGCCCCGGATCGAGGCGGTGGGGTCCCGCTGCCAGGGAACGACGACGTAGAAGTGGCGGTCGATGAGCTGCCGGCGACGGTGAAGAGATCCCCAGAGCTCTTGGTAGGAGGCCTGGAGGCGGGCCCTGGGATCAGCCAGCACCTTGCCGGCGTCGGATGCCGAAGGTGCGGGGAGCGAGCGAGTCCGGATCAGGATCTGGATCGGGTGCGAGAGCGAGTTCAAGAGCTGGGCCCAGCCCGAGATGACCGCCCGCTGCTCTGCCTCCCCCTTGATCCCGAACGCCAGCGTCGGGCACTCCAGCACCGCGCGCAGGCCTCCATCCGAAAGCCGCAGCCGGCCGTCGGCGACGTCCACGATTGGCAGCCACGTCCCCGAAGAGGGGGCCCGGCGGGCTGCTCTCATCTGTGGCCTCCATAGAGGCGCCGTCGCGGGCGGCCGAGGTAGGCGCCAAGGATCTGCCCCCAACCCCGAAGCCGCATCTCCCCGAGCCGCCCGGCACCGAGGATGGAGGCCAGCAGTGCGACGGCGACGGCGGCCGCGATTCGCATCGGCGCCGGGGCTGGAAGGAAGAGGTACAGCCACCAGGCGAGAAGACCACCGAGCGCCACATGAAGGAGGTCGACCGCGCTTAGTCCCCAGGCGATCTGGTCCTCCAGCTCCAGGTGTTGGGGCACCTTGACCGGCTCCATCAGGCTGCCGCCACTGCCTTGGCGGCCAAGACCACCCGGCGCACCACCGGATGCGAGGAGACGCTCTGGCGGAAGGCCCACTTGTAGGCGACGAAGGGAAGCCGAACGTTCAAATAGAGCAGGGTGACCAGGACCAGGCCGTTGATCAGGGCGGAGGAGGGAGATCCGAGCCAGTCCGCGTGCGAGACGATTCCGGCCCCGATGCTTATCAGGACCGCCTGGGCCACCTGCAGGAAGAGGACTGAGAGGTAGCCGCGCCACCACAGCTGCGCGATCTCGTCGGCCTGGGGCAGAGCCCCTGCCGCCAGCGCCAGCGGGGCCAGGACGGTGGCCAGGAGCAGGAGCAGATCTCGCCCTATGTAGACGACCACGAGCAGGAGCGCCAGGGCGGCCGCCGCCAGCGCCACCAGGCTCGTGATCACCAGCGCGCCAGCACTGGGCGCGGCGAGCCCGGCCATCAGCTGAGAGAAGATCTGGGGGCCCGGCCTGGTCCCCAGGAGTCCCAGCACCAGGGCGTTGTCGAGCCTGATCAGGGCGCCGCAGATGGTGAGGCTCAAATTGCTGAGCACGGCGGCCAGCACCAGGCGGGGCAGCAGCAGCTTGGCCGTATAGCGGGTCTCGAACGCGCCCGAGGACATGACCAGGAGCCCGGCCGCCAGGATGGCGAGGATGAAGATCGCATCGGTGACGGCGCGGACGCTCTCCCAGGCCTGCTGGACCTGGGGCATCGAGTCGTAGGCGGGGGTCTGGAAGAGGAGCTGACCGGCCGCCTCCAGCGCCGGCCGCAGGGCCTGGCTGGACAGGCTCTGGATCCAGCCGTCGATGGCTCCGATGACCTGGGAGGTGATGTCCATCAGATCCCGAGCACCTGGCGCAGGATGTCCACCAAGAGGGGAGCCAGGGCGGCCAGGGCATAGCCGATGAGGGCGGACTTGATGCTCTCCTTGCCCTGCTCCACCGCGCGCGGGTTACCGCCCGCGGTCAGGTAGCGGAGCCCGCCGATGGTCAGGAAGAGGGTGGCGAGCGCCACCAGCAGGCCGGCGACCCAGTTGCGGATGCTGTCGATGACGTTGGTCAGATCCCCGTTGGCGGCGTAGGCGGGGGCTGCGAGCAGGACGGTCCAGGCCAGGGCGACCGCTGCCGCTCTCGCGAAGGGCAGCCAGGGGGTTCTCTGCTTGTTCTTCATGTACACCCACTAGCCGGCGAGCGGCCCCAAACCGTCGCCGCCGGGTGTCCTTTCTGTGTCCTATATCTGTCCTCGGAACTCAGGGCCGCCAGTTGGCGCCGAATACGGCTCCGCGCCCGCCGCCGCCTGCACTCGACAGCGTTGGGCGTGCAGCCAAGGTCCTGAGCCACTTCGCCCAGGGTCTCGCCCACGACCTCCAGGCGGTAGAGCAGCTCCAGGTCCTGCCGCCGCGGGTGGGAGGCCATGACCTCGCTCATCTCCCAGGCCCCGTCTTCATCGCCGGCCGGCATCGACTCTCCCTCTTCGAGGTGGCCCCCGCCGCCATGGCGCGCCTCGCGCTCCAGCCAGCGAGAGATGCGGCGGCGGACCTCCCCCACCAGCCAGGGCTTGATGAAACGCCCGCCCTGGAGCGGGATCGAGCCCGCCGCGCGCAGCGCCTCGAGCACGACCTGCTGCTGGAGATCGTCGGCGTCGACTGCCGGGGGATTGGGATCAAGACCAGCTGTGATCTCCACCAGCGCCGGCGCCAGCAACTCCAGGACCAGGGGCGCCCAGGGCGCCCGCGGGCCCCGGCGATATGAGCGCAGAATCGCAGCCCAGATCCGGTCCTGCTCTTGGAAGGCGAGCTCGCCATCGCGCACCAGGCGGCGGAGCTCCGGCAGCGACAGCCCGGCGAGCGCCGGCTCGGCGAGACCTGCCGCTGCGCGCTGCGTTTCCGAAGTCGGGTCCAGCTCGCCCAGACCCCGGCTCAACTGCACCGAAAAACTCATCTGGCCCATGGGACCACCTCCTCAAAGGGGATGGGGCGAGCCTATGAGGGGATCGTCCTCCGGCTATCCTCTGGCGGCGGTCGCGGTCAATTCGAGCGCGCCCGAGGATGGTCCTTCAGCCGATGGCCGCTGTCCTTTGTTGGAGCCGGCGAATGGGACGGTGCGGATAACCGGAACTGGTTCAGAGTTGTGCCGCGCAGACGTCGGAGTGCCCCGTAGCTTCTTCCTTGCGACGGGATACGAGCGCAAGCAGGCCACAAAGTATTGGGGGCGCCAGGCCACTCGGAGGGGGAGAGAGCTCCCGAGCCAGTCCGCAATGGCATCCACCAACCCGCTGCCGGTGACGATGCCATGACTCGAGTCATTGGAGCCTTCCGGCAACGCCACCATCGCCCGTTACGCTCAGTTGGCCGAGGCGAAGTGTTCCGCCTCGGTGGCTGAGCGGAGGACGTTCGGTGGCCAATTGCGTCCTTGGTATAACTACATTCTCCTTCGGCCGCCAGCACGTCGGCAGGCATCCAATTGCGCTCCTCGGGCCCAATTCGAAACTGGTGACCCCAAGGAGAGTTGATTCAGCACCACCTCGACACCTCGTGACAAGGGTCCATGAAAAGCTGTGCGGAACACCGATACTCAGCCGCATGTGCTTTCCGGTGCTCTCCAGTAGCTGGCGCACGGTTGTCTTGGGACAGGCTCAGCGACTGCAAAACGACCTCGCGCTGGTTCCGGCTGCCAATAGGAAGGGACCCGAACACGCGCAGACTCTGGCCGCGCTTGAGCGCGGCCGAGCTGCCGCCAGGCAACCAACGACCCCGGCGAGGTGGTGGTCGGGGGCGTTGGTTGAAGAAGCCTGGGGAAGTCTCCAGGCTGCCCGTGAGGCACTGGTGCTGATCCAAGATGAGTCGGTCCTGAGGGCCCAGCTCCCTTATCTCCGCGAGCTGAGCAACTCGAACCTGCGCGGTGAAGTCGAGTCCTTCATTGGCGGGGCGACCATCAACCGAGCGGTGCTGCGCCAGGTATTCCAGCAGCATCACGTGGGGATCGACATTCAACAGGAGTCTGTCCGGCGGCTGCGCAATCTCATCTTGGGTATGACACTGCTCCTGACCGCCGTGTTGACAGCCGCTGTGGTTACCTCGGCCCTGGTTTCTGATCACATGTTCCTTCCGGTCTTGGTGATCGTGGTGATCGGAGGGGTCGCTGGAACGTTAACCACCGTGCTGCCGCTTTCGACCGCGCCCAAGGCCATCGGACCATACGCGGTCACTGGTGCCCAGGCCCTGCTCAAAGTGCCGGCCGGGGCCGCGGCGGCATTGCTCGGCGTGCTCTTGCTGCGTCATGGGCTGGGCGGATTCAGCCCGGCCAAAGGTGATGCGGCCATCTTCTACGCGGTGCTGTTCGGGTTCTCCCAGCAACTACTCACCCGACTGGTCGACACTCAGGCTGAAGAGCTCGTGAAAGGAGTGACGCCCCGCGCCTGAGCAACGAATCGCTGATCAGGTGCTCGGAGTGAGTGCTGCGCCGGCCCGACGGGAAGCGGCTAATGACGCCAAGCGCCTTCGTCGCTTCGTCCTTCTTCCCGATCGAGGCGGCGTCAGGGCCGTGAGGGCCGCCATCAGTGCCCAGGTCAGCACGGCCGGTCAGGAAACCGACAATCAGGTAGCCGTGCTTCAGCAGCGGGCTGGGCACCGGAGCCTGGCGCTTTGAGCGAACGAGCCGAGAGACAGTATCGCGCCTGTAGGAGGCTTTCTCATGCCTCTGGAAATCGCCGCCCGGCTGGGGCTCCAACACCGACACGCCCCTCCAACGCCACTCTCAGCTGCTCTTTGATCCCATCCAGGCCGCCCTTCGCCATCACGCCGCGTCTTAGCTTTGCCCCATCGAGTGTGTCCCGAATTCGTCGCTGCACCAGACGCTCGGGCATCCAACCGAACTCCTGTCGGACCTTCTCGGCTTCGTCAAGAACTTCCGGGGGGAGCAGCTCTAGATTGGTCATGTCGGAGAGCAACGGCAAATGTGCCGCAGTCCCCAGTCTGAGGCGTCGCCTAATTGGTCCCAGTGCAAAGTAGTTCGTCAAGAAGTCTGGGCTCATGGCGGGCGATAGACATGGCTTGGGTGGGGTGAGGCGTAGAGCCGCTCCGTCCAGTGTCAAAAGCCAGGTGGAGAACCCGAATGGGGAATCCTTCGACTGATTACGACGCTGAATGACACCAAGATAGGTCTCGATATCGTCATCGATCAGCTGCTCTACCACTGCTGGCTCGGCAAGCAAGTCCCCCGATCTTCGACGCTCATGCGCATTCCGCCACTGTCGGGTCGCCCAAGTCTTGAGCGGCTCTGGAGATCGTGATGCTTCAGCATCCAGGTTTCTGACTCGAATGGAGTGGCAGTCGCGCAGATAGGCGGTGAGGTCATCCTCCGGACGGATGTAGCCCCGAAATCCATCCAACCACTTCCCTAGGTCCGCGCTCATGCGTCCGCTCATAACAAAGGCGGAGTAAAGGAACGGGACCTTGGATCTCCAGGCGGTACCCTCCTGGGGATACCGCCAACAGAGCCGCAGATGCGATAGGACCTCGCGGATGGTCCCATCGGTCACATACAGTTGTAAGTCACATTCGCGGGCAGCGCCAACAAGGTGGGTCAATCGTTGCTGTTCGGCTTCAACCAGGCTGTCTGCCAAAAGGGGCAGGATGATGCTAGCGTCAAGCCAAAGTTCCCCCTGGGTGAAAATCTTGACCAGTGCCTTCTGAATGTCTGGAGTTTCCCTCAAGAAAGCAAACATGGTGTAAGCGTCAGCCATGCCTCTCAAGTGGTTCTGAATGGAAGTGCTTGGAGCTGTGAGAACATCCTGCAACGTGGCCCCAACCACAATTAGTGTGGATCCGGACATCCCCTTCGCGAGCGGGTGGTCTACTGCGTCTCGGAGGACCGCGCCTTCCACATCCTGCAATGTCATTTGTGCGGCGCGCCCCGCGGACACGCTCGCGGCGAAGGATTCGCCACGCTCCAGAAGGACTTGTTCAAGGACGCGGCGCACCCGCTCTACGAGGGCGGGCGTGCCGCCCACATCTTCTTGGAGCTTTTGACCGTTAGCCTCAACGATCGACCCCAGCTCCTTGTTGAGGTCGTCATCCAGAATTGCCATATCGATCAGACGTCCTTCGATGCGCTTCCTCTCCTCGAATGTCAGACAGAATTCATCTTCCTTCCGGTAGTGGCGGATGTAGCGCTTCGTCAGGTTCTTCAGAGCTGTCGCCGTGTGCCGGGCAACTTCTTGCGGATCGCGGCCGGGCAGAATCGACTGGACGGCCGCGTACACGTCATTGCGCGTCGCTCGATTCTCTGAACTCGTGTGCCTCAGAGCGGCCCGCACAACGGCCTCGAAGCAGACCCTGGTCAGGTTCTTTTCCCGTGACTCGTCGGCCCACTGCAATTCCAGATGAACCAGCGCTGCCTGGGCTTCATCCGATGTCAGTGATCTTGCATTCCGGCGGATGAGCTTCCCCGCCTCCAGGATTGGGTCGACGATCTCCGCGGCCAGCTGCTCCGCGGCCGCCTCACGTTGAGGCGTGGTGTTCACTTGCAGCGTGAACCAGGAGCGATCTCTGTAGTCCAAGTACAAGCGGTGTTCCTTCCGGCACTCGATCCGCAATGGGTCTCCACTCGCGCCGATCACCTGGTTCGTGACGTAGACCAGGCTCGTGACCCCTGGGAATGTCTTCTTGACCCTCCTCACGGTGGCACGGATCTTGTCCTCCCAGTCCGTTTGGACGGAGTATTGGAGCAGGAACTGGTCGTCATCCACGGGCTGGAGGAGAAACGCATCTCGCCCCCTGTCCCCGGAGGGACTTGCGACCGTTCGCAGGTCAACAAACTCTTCAGCCAAGAAGGTTCCTGCCAGGGCCTCGAACCTCTCCCAGGCTCCGGGCCCGAGGCGCTCCAGCGCGAACTCGAACCGCCGTGGATCCATAGGCCAAGCCTAGGTGTTAGTCGAAGCCCTCGCAACAACGCAGGGTGGCTCTTGGATTTCCCCTGCTTCTAGGCAGTCGCCGGATTGCGCCCTTGGTGGCGTTATGGCGAAGGTTAATAGGACGCTTCGATCGACGGGCACCTGATGCGTCAGGTCCCCGTGCGGGCAGCAAGGCCCGGCCGCAGCGACTCCGACGTGCTGGAAGCGGCGCTACGAGAAGGACTGGGGATCATCGATCGGATCCGAGAGAAGGCATGCCTGAGCGAGGATGAGGCTGCGGTTCTTGCCCATCGCGTCGTTCACGAAGGTCGCTCGTCGGACTCGTTCCAGAAACCATCTTCACGATCCTGACGGCGATTGCAGATCGTTATCGATGCCACCGCGTGATCGCTGGAACCCTGGCCGACTCGGGGGCGGCGGCGCGACTGCTCGACCTCTGGCGTGCGGGAGCGTTCGAGCTGATCGCTTACCCCCACTTGGTGGCCAAAGTTCGTGAGGCCCTTGGATATGAGCGGGCGGATGATGGCGTTGGGCTACTTCGACGGAGTCGTGCCCGGTCTGGAGATCGCTCCACTGGGCGGGCGCTCATACAGGCGCACCCACGCTCCACGAGTGCGTCCTGGCTGCCGGGTGCGGCGTGCTCGTTCTCCACAAATCGAGGCACGGTCGCGACGATCTGGGGGGCAGGTTGTAAGTGCGCTTTGCCCTCACGGGTGTGATTTAAAGCCGCGATATACGCGCTGCGGTCAAAGGACAGACAAAGGACACCCGAGAGCGGGCCGTGAACTCGCATCGCCCGCTCCTGAGGATAGCCAGAGGACAGCCCGAGGACAGGTCCTGGCTAGCGTGGGCGAAGACATGTTGGCATCAGGAGTCCCGTTCCGATCCGCGACGGGCTACGATGCCGCCAGGGCTATCAGACCTTCCTGGAAAGGTGGTATTGGATCGGTGAGCCAGACGAACGCCTACCACAGGGCGGGCGACCTGCTCTTCGGGAGTTGGCCCCGCACCATCGCCGTCCTGCTGCTTGCCCTGCTGCTCTTCGCCGCCGTGGCCTGGGCGGCAATCAGCGGCAGCTTCGCCAATCCCGGCACCTGGAACATCCCCGGCATCCACCCGTACCCGCCTCAGGGTACCTACCTGAATCCGCTCTCAACGGGACAGCGCGAGCTGGTCGACGCCAAGGCGGCGGCCCAAGTGCGCAAGGACTTCCTCAATGATGGGCAGCTCGAGGTCGACGCCTTCGCTCGAGGGGATGCCGCCCTGCTCTCGACTGGCGAGGTCGGCCAAGCCCTCGCCAAGGCCCAGCAGTTGATTGCGAGCAACAACTCGGATGGCGTCTATGAGCACGCTCAGAACCGAATCGACAACGTGGTCGTCGGCCTGCTGCCGGACCCGAATCAACCCGACGTTCGATGGTGCGTGCGCGAAACCGGCACCTCGACGATCTCCTTCGTCAACAAGGCGAGCGGCACGATCCTTCGCGAGCAGAAGGTCCGGTTCGACAGCAAGTACTGGCTGGTTCGAGTCGGCAATAGATATCTGATTACCGACCGCCAAATTGTCACTCAGTCCGCGGCGGGGTAGGGCTGAGCATGAGGAAGACACCCGTTCTGGTCGCGGTAGCGATCCTAGCGCTCATGCGCCCGATCGGGGTCTGGGCCGAAGTACCGGACCAGGGGCAGAACACCGTCGGTGTGGGCCCGACCTCGTCGGGACCGACCATGAGCGAGGGCTCTGCCGGTTACGGGTCGTCAGGCATCCAGGCCGCGGCCACCAGCAGCACGACGGTCGGGGGCAATTCCAGTCCAGTAGAGGGCGGGTCCAGTTATCAATATCGCCCGGTGCCCTATGGCGTGGTTTCGGCGCCGGCTCCCTATTACATCGACAACAACGGGGTGATCGTGATCTCCCCGGTCGGCTGGCAGAGCGCCTGCCCCAGCGGCCAGACCGGCTACTACGTCTACGACCAGAACGGCAACCCGGTGGGCATGGTCTGCGTTGCCAACCAGGCGCCGGCGGCATCACCTCCGCCATCGCAGTTGGCTCAGCAGGCCAGCTCCCAGCAGCCCTGGCCCAACCTGGTCCTGGGCGTCAACCCCGGCGCCGGCCTGACCGGTCTGGCGTCGTGGTTCTGGCTGGGCGGCGGGAGCCCCAAGATGGCGGACGCGACCGCCAGCGCCGGCGGGCTCACGGTCACGGTCCGCGCCGCTTTGATCGACGTGGCCTGGGACTTCGGCGACGGTAGCCGATTCGATTCCGGAACTGACCTCGGCCAGGCCTATCCGGCCCAGAGCAATGTCCAGCACGTCTACCAGACCGACACCTATGGCCGGCCGGCCGGATACCTCCTCTCGGCGAGCCTCACCTTCTCGGTCAAGTACTCGGTCAACGGCGGCCCCTGGCTGGATCTGGGGACCAAGTCCAAGGCCTACTCGCGATCCTATGCCGTAAACCAGCTTCAGCCCCAGGCGGTGGGTTCGCAGTGAGCACAGGAGCCGAAAGCAGCGGTCGGCTGCGGGTCTTGACCGGGGCGGTGGCAGGCCGGCGGCGGCGGGCGGCGGTGCTGCTCGGGGTCCTCTTCTTTTTGGCCCTGGCGGCTGCGGCCCTGATCCTGGCCGGCCCCGCCAGCCACAGGGAGAGCCTGGTGGCAGTGCTGAGGGCGACCAGGGCAATCAGGGCCGGGAGCCCGATCTCGGCCGACGAGCTGGGGGTGACCTACGTGCACTTCCAGGATCCAGGCGTCGTTCAGACGCTGGCTCAGCCCTCCAGCGAGGGCACGCTGGTGGGCGAGGTGGCGGCGGTGAGCATTCCCGCCGGGAGCCTGATCCCGGCCGGGCTCGGCAACCCGCAATCCAGCTCGGGGATGTGGGACGCCAACCTGCCCGTGAAGCGGATGCCGAGCGGGCTCCACGCCGGCGACCACGTGGCCCTGATCGTGGAGACCAGCCAATCCGGTCAACCCATCGACTTCGTGCTCATGCAGGACGTTCAGGTCCTGAGCGTCGGCAGCGGTAGCGCCGACCTCTGGCTGCCGGCCAAGGTGGTGGCGCAGGTGGAGTGGGATGGCAGTCACGGCGACATCGTCCTGGTCGGGATGCCGGCCGGAGGCGTCCAGCAGAACCTTCCCGCCGGGGGTGGTTCCTGATGCCGCAGGGACGCCTTTGGGGCATCGTCTCGGCGCGGCCGGACGGTGCCACCGCGGTTGCCGCCGCGCTGGCGGCGCTGCTCTCGGCCGGCTCGCGCACCCTGCTCTGCGATCTGAACCTCGAGCGAGCGGAGATCGCACCGCTGCTGGACCTCGACGACTCCAGATCCGTCTACCAGCTCGCCTACGCGGCGCAGCTGGCGCCGGTGACCGCCGAGGAGTTGGAGGCACACGTCAGCTGGCATGAGGGGATGGCGATCCTCCCCGGGCCTTCGGAGCCGGGCCAGGCCGATCTGATCAGCGACCACTTCCTGCATTCGCTGCTGGAGACCGCCACCCGGCGCTTCGATTCCGTGGTGTTGGACGTGGGACGGGTGAGGGCGGATGTGCCCGCCGCGCTGAGCGAAAACTCCGTGCTCTGGGTGGTGGCGCCGAGCCGGCTCGGGCTGGCCGCGTTCGATCGCACCTGGCGCCGGCTGGCTGATGAGGGGGCGATCTGGCCGGCGGCCGCAAGGGTGGTGTTGAACCGGGTTGGGCGGCACTCACTCGCGAGCGTGCCCTCGTTCCTGGATCGCAACTACGGGATCCAGGTCCTGGGCGAGCTGCCCGACGTGCCCGGCTTCTGGCAGGAGGTCGAGAGCACCAGATCGCTGCAGGCGCTCAGCGCCCAGATCCCAGAGCAGGATCGCTTCAAAGGAGCGTACGGCGAGGAGGCGGTTCGCTTGCGTGCCGCCCTCCAGAGCCTGGCCCAGAAGCTGATCTCAAGCCCAAAGGCTGCGCAAGTCAATGTCTGAAGTCCTTAAGGAAGAGGACGCGGCTCCAGAGCAGGTGAAGCGGGCGGAGGAGACGATCCGCCAGGATTTCCGCCGCACCCTGGACGAGTTCCTGCGGGATCGGGACATCCCCAGGCCGCAACCCTCGGACGGGGACGCCATCTACGCCCTGGCGGACGCCGCAATCCGCCGCTACCACGCCGCGACTGCCCGCGACGCTGGTCTGCCGCGCCTCTCCCGACCCCAGTACATGGAGGTCCGCCAGCGCCTCTACATCCTCCATGGCCCGCTGGGGCCGCTGGGGGATCTGCTGGCGATCGAGGGGGTCGAGGACATCCACGTCAACGGCACCCGCGGCGGCTACCTGGTCTTCAGCGACCACCGCGAAGACCTGCCCCAGCTCTTCGAGTCGGAAGAGGAGCTGGTGGAGCTGGTCCGCTACTACGCCGAGCAGGCGGGCAAGCATTTTGACGCCGCCTCGCCCATGGTCACGGTGACCTTGAGGGATGGCAGCCGGCTCAACGCCGTGCTCCCCCCGGTGTCGAAGCCGCTCGTGCTCACGATCCGAAAGCAGCAGCTGCGGCGCTTTCTGAGCCTCCATGACCTGATCCGGGAGGGCACCCTGCCGGATCAGGCCCAAGCCCTGCTGGAGGCGGCGGTGGTGGCCCGCTTCAACATCGTCATCTCGGGCGCCACCGGGAGCGGCAAGACAACCCTGGCCCGGGTGCTGGCGCTCCTGATCCCAGACGGCCAGCGCACCTGCGTGCTGGAGACGGAGACCGAGCTCTGGCTGCACGAGCTCCGAGACAAGGACTGCTTCAGCTTTGAGGCCCGCGAGGCCAACATCGAAGGCGCCGGCCGGGTGACGCTGCGCGACCTCTTCCAGTTCGGAGCGCTGCGCCAGCGGCCGGAGCGGATCATCGTCGGCGAGGTCCGCGGCGAGGAGGCGATGGACATGCTCCACGCCATGAACTCCGGCCACGACGGCAGCCTCACCACCGTCCACGCCAGCGGACCCCGGGTGGCCCTGAACCGGCTGGAGGCGCTGGCGCTCATGAGCGACGCCAAGCTGGCGCCTCAGGTGCTGCGCCAGATGGTGGGCAGCGGCATCGATCTCATCATCCACCTGGGCAGCTACCGGCGGCCGGGGGGCGCGGTCCGCCGGCTCGCCAGCATGGCGTTCATCGATCAGAACCCGGAGGACCCGCTCTGGACCCCGATCGTGCAGGAGATCTGCCACTACCGCCCGCTCGATGACGAGTGGGACTGGGAGGCAGATGCCATCAGCTACGCCCCCCGCAAGATCCTGGACAAGCTGCAGATGGCGGGACTGGAGCCGTCTCGGTTGCGGCAGGGAGGGTAGGGGGACGGACGGCTACACCCTCGCGGCCCTGCTCTCGGGGATGGGAGCTGTGATCTGCCTCGGGATCTGGCTCGGGCCCGATTGGGCATCCCTGCAACGGGCGATGGCGGCGCGCCTTAAGCGGGCGTTCGGCTTGGAGCGGGCTCGGGAGGATCTGGCCCAGGCGGGGCTGGGCTGGCTGTCGGAGGGGAGCTGGCTCGGCATTCGCGGTGGGATCTCGATCCTGGTCGCGCTCCTGGCCTTCGCAGTCTTCCGGGTGCTGGTCTTGAGCCTGCTCGGGGGACTCATCTCCTACCACCTGATCGGGCTGGTCCTGGAGGCGCGGCGGAGGCGGGTGCTGCTGGAGCGCCAGCGCGCGCTGCTGGAGGCCATCGGCTACGGAGCGGCGGTGATGTCTCGCGGTGGCAACGCCACCGAGATGCTGAAGGCGCTGGCCCGGACCGGCCCCTATCTGGCGCGCGGGATCTTCAGCGAGCTCTTGGACCCCGCCCAGGAGTTGGAGCAGTCGTCGGTGGCGGCGGTGCGCAGCCTGCGGGAGCGGCTTGCCGATCCTCTCTTCGATGATCTCGCCCTGGCCCTGGAGCTCCACTGGCGACGGGGCGCCAAGCTGGTGCCGGCCCTGGAGGCGCTGACCCAGGACTGGGAGCAGGCGCTGCGACTGGAGCGCGAGGCGAAGGCGATGCGGGCCGGCGTTGAGGCCTCAGTCGTGCTCTTGACCCTGCTCCCGATCGGCTTTCTGCTCCTGCTCCAGGGGATGGCGCCGGCGATGCTGGCGCCCTTCCGCTCCCCGGGCGGGCAGATCCTGCTCGGATTGGCCGTGGCCTGGATGGTCCTCGGCCACCGGGTCCTGCAGCGGATGTCGGAACCCCCGCGCCAGGAGCGGTTGCGACTCAAGGCGGCGCGGCCGTGACCCCGGCCTTCATTGCCGGCCTCTGCCTGGCGGCGATCGCCAGCGCCGCTCTGGCCGGCGTCTACCTGCTCTGGCCGCGGCGTCTCACCGCCGAGGAGTGGGTCTTCCACCGCCGCGCGCTGTCGGCGATGAAGCCGCCGGTAGCGGCGGTGGGGACGATCAGGCTCCCCCGACCCCGCTGGCTGCGGCCGCCGAGCGAGGCCTACGGAACCCTGGCTGCGCCGGTCCGTCCCGATCTTGCCCTGCTCGGGCTTTTCGGCCGCACCACCTTCAAGGATGAGAGGGCGCTCCTCTCATCCCTCTTCCGGCGGGCGCTGATCGGGGGCGCGGCCGGCTTCGCCGCCGGCTTACTGATCTGGATCGGCCAGGGTCATCCGCTGCCGCCCTGGATGCCGTTCGGGGTGAGCCTGGCCGGCCTGGTCCTCCTGCCCACTCTGACCTGGATCCGGATCCGCCGGGAGGCGGGGCGGCTTCGATCTGCCATCGAGAACCGGCTCCCACGCCTGCTCACCGCTGCCCGGATGCTGCTGGAGAGCGGCGCGGCCACCCCCGAGCGCGCTCTGAGCGAGGCGGTGGCGATCCACGACGACCCCGCCTCGGAGGTGTTGAGAGAAGCCCTGCGGTCGAAAGAGGTCCTGAAGCTCGAGATCGAAGAGGCGATCGATGAGGTGGCAGGACGCTACGCGATTGCGGCCCTGGTGCGGATCGCCGACGGCTTCCGCGTCGGCCGCCGCTATGGAACCGGGATGGCCCAGCTGCTGGCCGAGCACGCGCGCGAGCTGGGCTCCCACCAGCACCAGCGCTACCGCGAGCGCATCACCCGGGCCCCGGTCCTGATGACCGTACCGGCGCTGCTCTTCTTCGTGGCCCCGCTCCTGGTCCTGATCATGTACCTGGTCTTCAGCCCCCTGCTCTCAGCTCTGGGCCAGCTGTGACCGTGGACAATCTCCGATTCCGGGGGGACTCTCTGTGATGGCGAGGGCGCTCCAATCCCGCCCGCCGCAGCCCCCAGCGGCTGCCGGCGCATGGAGGATGCGGGCTTGGCGGCCGGTCGCCGCCTTCGGATTGGTGTCACTGGCGCTCGCCGTGCTCGTCATCCTGATGGAGCGATCGTCCCTGCCCGGCGTCGCCGCCTGGCTTTACGCCTTCCGCCGGCTGGGCCCGATCGCGCTGGCCGCGCTCCTCTTACTGGCCGGATCGGTGACCCTGGTGCTGCTGCTGATGCCCGACGCACGGGAATCAGCGCTCTGGGAGGAGCCCCTGCTCCCGCTGCCGGCGGTTCCAGCGGTTCGGGGTCGCTCAGCGCTGATCGGCCTGCTCGCCCTGGAAGCGGGCGCTGGAGCCAGCAGCCTCGCCTTCAACCTGGCGGTCCTGATCGCCGCCGAAGGTGGGTGCATCGAAGAGGGCGGTTCCAGAAGACGGCCGCGCCCGCTCTGCCTTCTATCCGAGGGCAGGCTGACGGAAGTGTTGGGGCTCGATCCCAAGCCCCTTCGCCTCCACGTCGAATCGCTGGCCGGTCGCATCAACGAGGAGGTGATCGATCTCGCCTGGCGGCATCCCTCGGGCTGTGAGCTGCTCTGCGCCCCCCGGGGCCTGATCGACCGCCACCGCCTCCGCCTGCTGCGGCTGGCGGTCGAGCGCCACTACGAGGTGATCCTGGTCGATGCCGGCGCCCAGGACTCCTGGCTGCAGGAAGCCGCCCAGGACGTCAGCGACGCCCTCCTCCTGATCGCGCTCCCCACCGAGCAATCGCTGGCGGCGGCCGCCGCCGCCGCCGAGCAGGCGCAGATGCTGCACCTGCTGCCCAGGACCACCCTGGTCGTGAATCGCCTGCGCTCCTCTTCGATCCGCCCCGAGCACCTGAAGCCATTTCATCACCACGCCTTCCTGCCCGAGGACTCATCCGTGCTCGCGGCCGAGGACGATGCGCAGGACGAGCGGCTGCCCTGGTCGATCCTGCCCGGCTCAGCCGCCGCGCTCCAGCTCCAGAGGCTCGCATTCCAGCTCCTCCCGGACACCTTCAGGAGGCCCGTGGATGCGACCTGAGGCGCTGGACGTCCTCTGGGTGCTGCTCTGCTGGGCGGTCCTCTTCCTGGCGATGCCCAAGCGCGCCTTGGGGACGCTCGCCGTCCGGCTGCGGCTGGTTCGGAGCGGCAGCCGGCTCCACGTCCTCGGACCGCCCGGCATCCCGGGGGTCTCCTCGGAGGATGCATCGCTGGCTCGGCTGCGCAAGCAGATCGGGGCCGAGTGGTGGCGGCTCATCGAGCTGGGCGGGATCACCTGGGTGCTCGCCCTGGCGGGGGAGAACCGGGGCCGGGCCCGGCGGCAGGAACGGCTGGCACTCTGGCAGAGGGGCCCCTCGGGGTTGCTCTGGCGCTGCCTTCTAGGAGAGCTGGCCCCGGATCGGATGGAGGCCGCGGTGGCGGATCTGGGCTGTAAGGTGGCGCCCAAGGCGACGCGGCAGCTGCGGTCCCATTACGTGGTGCCGCCGATGGCCTGGCTGCGCGAAGGGGAATCCCGCCCAGCCCAACCGACGGCTTCCATGGGCCTTCTCCCCCAGCCCGGCGGCGAGAGCCAAGAGCCGCCTGATCCAACGCCTGAGCTCCAGGTTCAGACGCTGGGGACGCTGCGCGTCATCACCGCCGCCGAGGATCTGACGGCGGGTTTGCTCCGGCGCCCGACCCTGGCCTTCATCTGGCAGTACCTGCTCATCCGAGCGCTCCTCAACTCAAGGGCAGGAGTCCATCGCGATGCGCTGGCCGACGAGCTCTACCCGGGCATCGATCCATCGCAGCAGCGAAAGCGCTTGAGCCACCGCCTCTACGACCTCCAGAAGTTCCTTCGCCCCGAGCTCCTGGACGCGATCGCGATCAGTGATTTGGAGGTGGGCTTCCGCATCGAGCGCTGCCGCATCGACGTGGCGAGTATCTTCCAGCTGGCGCAGGAAGCCAAGCGGACCGAGGGACTCCTGGCCAGATCTCAGCTCCAGGAGCTGTCCGACCTCCTGGCCGTCGCCTCGGCCGAGTTCCTGCCCGACTGGGAGGACTTGGAGCAGGCGGTGACCGAGGGTCGCGGCACCTCGGGCGATTTGGTGCGGCATGTCCGCCAGCGGCTGGAGGAGGCCCGGGTCACCCTGCTCGCTGCTCTGGGCGATCACGAGCTCGCCGCCCGCAACCCGGGCCCGGCGGTGCTGGCGCTGGAGGAGGCCTACGAGCTCAGGCCAGATCGGCTGGACGTCGTGAGCAAGCTCATCGACGCCCTCGAAGCCGGTGGTCAGCACGGCCGGGCCAAGGAGCTCCGTCGGCGGGGCCTAGGCCGGGATCAGCCGGCGTGAGTGGAGTCCAAATGCCCTCCGCGAAGCGGCATGGCTGGCAGAGCGCTCAGAGCCTGGTCGAGTTCTCCCTGACCGTGGGCCTGCTCATGCTCCTGGTGGTGCTCACCGCCCAGGTCGCGATCTTCCTTCACTATCGCTCCAGCCTCGATCTGGCAACCAAAGAGGGCGCCTTTGAGGCCAGCCTAGTTGGCCATCAGCCGAGCGATGGGGTCAGCGAGGCCAAGGACATGTGGGTCAAGCTGGAGCCGGGTGGTGGCCCGATCAAGGTCACCGCCAGCCAGGTGGGCGATCTGATGGTGGTGAGCGCCAGCGCGGTGGCGCCGGCCATCGTGCCCATCCCCTTCCCGCCCTACACCGCGCTGGCGGTCAGATCGCGCTCGGTCCACACCATCGAGCGCTTCCAGCCGGGCTCCAATCCATGACCGCTCGGCAGTCGGGGCAGGCCCTGGTCGAATGGGCGGTCAGCGCGTTTGTGCTCCTGCTCTTCGCGCTCGGCATCCTGGCCGTGGGCCAAATAGTCGGCCAGTACATGGCCGTCCGCTCCGCCGCCAGCCAGGCCGCCTTCGCCGCCGCCCGGGCGCCGTCGGCGGCGGCGGCCGAGCAATCAGCCAACGTCGCCGCCGAGGAAGCGATCCAGGGCGCCCAGGTGGAGGACCTGCAGCTCACGCTCGACACCGGCGGTTTCCAGCGCAACCAGATCCTCACCGCCACCGCCAGCGGCTACGTCGACCTGAGCTACTTCCCGATCGTCTCCCAGCTCCTCGGCCGTCGACTCCACCTCTCCTGGCAGGCCCACGCCCTGGTCGAGCCTTATCGCAGCCGGACGCCGTGAGCTCGCGGAAACGGCAGGCTCAAGCGGGCCAGATCCTGGTCCTCTCCGCGATCGTGATGGCGCTCCTGTTCGTGCCCCTCTGCGTCTTCGTGATCGACACCGGGCTCGTCGAAGCCGGCTACGCGCAGCTCGGCGAGACGCTGCAGGCCTCGGCCGAGGACGGCGCCTCGGTGATCGACCAGGCCGCCTACCGCTCGAGCGATGGCAAGACCGTGGTTCTCGATGCCGGTGGGTCCAGGGCCATGGTCGATCGATCGATGCAGGCCAGCCGGCTGCGGGGGCTGGAGAGCTGGCAAACCACAGTTGAGGGCGATCGCGTCACCGTCAGCGGCCAGGTCAAGCTCCACCTGCTCGTGCTCGGGCCAGCCACGCTGACCTCCTCTCGCAGCGCCAACTTCCGTTACGGTCCATGAAAAGTCTGGGGTGAATCGGACCACGGGTTCGAGGATGCCGCGGCTACGGAAGATCTACGACCTGATCATCATCGACTGTCCGACCGATGACTCCCGACTCCGCCATGAACTAAGAAATGGCCAAGGGCCCGCCTCGTCTACATCGAGGTCGCTTGCAGACCCGGACCGGTGACGAAGCTGACGGCACGAAACTGCGCACCGTCGAGGTGAGCGACGACCGGTTCCAGGCGCTGTCGCCACGACGTCCAGCCGAGTCCGCGGCATAGGCGCTGATCCTCCACGGACCATCTGGTCTCCGGAGGTAGTGGCGTGGTTAACTCAGGATGCGCCCGGGACCGACCGGAGACAAGCGTCGTCGTCAATCGCCGGACATGACACCCGGGCTGGTAGTTACGCGGCCTGCCCAGAGCCCGAACCCGACGCAGCGATGGCCAGGGCCACCACCCCAGCGACGCCGAGGGCACCAAGCGCATAGCGACCAGCGGCCTGCTGGCCTTCCTGCTGCTGAAGCGCCACGGCATGCTGAAGTGCCGCCACGAGAAGCTCGACGTCCTGGCGGTAGAAGGGCGGCGTGACCGTCTCGACGGCTTCGGCGATGACCTTCCCGTCGGTTGTTCCCAGCCATGTCCCCAACTGGAGGGCCCTGAACTCGGCGAGGCCGAGCAGTTCGTGCGCCGCCTGCTCGACGGTGGGACGCGGCGTCAAGACGTAGGGGTAGCGGCAGCTCTGCGCCCACGGGTAGGCGACTCCCCAGGGACCGTACGGAATAGGCGCGCGCGGCAACGTGATGTGCCTGTCGAGGAATGCCGCGATCTGCTCTTGCCTGGTCATGTCGTCTCCTTACTTCGAGGCCAGATAGGCCATCCCGACGACGGCGCCCAGGGCGCCGAGCAGGAAAATCAACTCACGCTGGTCGAGTGTCGACGATGGCGTCGCCGGTGCGATCAAACTCGACAAAGTTTGGCCGCACTGGCGGCATTGGCCGGTTGCCAAGAGGTCGTAGCCGCTGATCGGCTGGCGGCAGATTGGGTTGGGACAGGTACCCACCGTCTGCCGTGCACGCTGGGAGAGCGTGGTGACCGCCATCAGCTCAGTCTTGACGGCGTGCAGTTCCGACTCGGCCTGCGCCTTCTCCGATGTCACGCGAGCGAGGTTGGCTTCCAACTCGGCGATGGAACGCTCATCCGAGATCGCCGTCAGGCCCCGATCTAAAAGATCGACGACGGCCCCGGTCAGCGTGGCCCCCCGCTGGCTGGCGTACGCGTCCGCGGCCTCTTTCAACGGCTTGGGGACTCGTGCGTAGATGACTTCGGTGGGCACGTCAGTTATGCTAGCACTTCCGTCAGAGAACGCAAGGTCTGCATTTAGCCCGGGGGGCCACGTGCGGCTCGCCATCGACGCCGCACGTGGCCGTCATACGACGAAGCTGGAGACCGCTGGCAACAGGCACGTGCGATGATCGTGACGTCTATGACTCGTCCTCCTCCCCTCTCCAGCACCTCGATCGCTTGTTTTGGTGACACGACCAGAAATCGGGGCCACCGCTGGACCATCGCCTCGCCCCGGCCGAGTCGGCTCACAGGCGGTCTGCTCCATGGCTAACGCCGACCAGATGAAGGCCCTCGTCCGGAGCCACGCGGAAGGCGACGACACAAAGTTCTATTCCGTCGCCTTGCAGGTCGCTGCCCGGGCCGCTCGTGGCGGCCAGAGTCACTTCGCCCAAGAGCTCCGAGATCTCGTCGACGCCCTTCGCAGAGATACGTCGCAAGTCTCCGGTCGCCCGATCCCCGTCGCCCAGCCCCGCGGCGAACTCTCCGCGCTGTTGTCGGTTGCGTATCCGCAGACACGCATGGCAGACCTAGTGCTTCAGCCCGATGTGCGTGCGCGCCTCGACCGCGTCATCCTCGAACAGCGCCAGCAGGACCACCTTCGGGCGCAGGGATTCAGACCGCTACGCAGGCTCCTCCTCATTGGACCACCGGGCACCGGCAAGACCATGACGGCGAGCGCCTTGGCGGGTGATCTTCATCTCCCGCTATTTGTGATCCGGCTCGACGGACTGATCACCAAGTTCATGGGAGAGACCGCCGCCAAATTGCGGCTGGTCTTCGATGCCCTGTCAGAAACGCGCGGCGTATATCTCTTCGATGAGGTAGACGCTTTGGGCGGTGAGCGTGCGCGGACGAACGACGTCGGGGAGATCAGACGTGTCCTGAACTCCTTTCTCCAGTTCTTAGAGCAGGACGAATCAGAAAGCCTTCTCGTCGCTGCGACGAACCATCCTCAGATGCTCGATCGCGCGATCTTCAGGCGCTTTGATGCGGTCATCGACTACCCATTGCCAACTGCCGACGTCGCGCAAGGGATCATAAAGAGCCGGCTCGCGAATGTTCGATTGGCCCGGGTCGCATGGGCCAAGGTGAACGCGGCCGCGGACGGACTGAGCCATGCGGAAATAACTCTCGCCGCCGAGCGAGCCGCCAAGGACGTGATCCTTGCGAAGCGCGATGAGGTGAATACTGTCGACCTCGTGGGCGCCCTTCGTGAACGGCAAGTCCGATCCACGCACTGATCTAGACATGGCTGAGCGCGATCGTCCGCATATTTTCTTGCCGGGACAAGCTGCCGCCGAGCGCTATCGACGGCCACCCCGCAACATCGACGGAAAGGCGCTGCAGTCCCCCAGCGACCGCGCCGGCCATGCGCAGGGACTTCGCAGCGGCCTGGAATCTGCGGGTGCGCAAGGGACCGAACGGCGAGAGGCTGAGAGCATCCACGTGGAAGGAACGATTCCTGGGGTGTACGTGGCGTTTGAGAGCTTCCCGGGGATCGAGCTCGCGTTTGAGCGCCTCGACCCCCGGCGGGGAAAGCTTCATCCGCAATTGCGCAACCTGCAAGACGTCGTCATCGATGGCCAGACGATTGAGCAAGCTACCGTCTTCATCCCCGACGGGACGCTTGGCTACTTCCTGCGGCGCATCGAGCAGTACGAGTCAACTATCGCCGCCGCCAGGCCGCGCAACCGCGAGATGGTCGACCGCGTCCGGTCCATCGGCCTGGCGTCGATCGAGCAGATGTGGACCGACGAGCCGGCCGAATTCCCGACCACCGATGACAAAGTGTGGTGGGAGGTGTGGCTGCGCTATCGCGATGGCGAAGAGATGCAACGCCTCCGCGACTTCGCGGGGCAGGCTCACCTCGAGCTTGGCCCGCGCGCGCTCGCGTTCACCGATCGCGTCGTAGCGCTGCTGAGTGCGACCCGTTCCCAACTAGCGAGCGCCCTTGATGTTCTCGACGATCTGGCCGAGCTGCGGCGGCCCCGAATCTCGGCCGAGTTCGTCGCCCTCCAACCGGCGCAAGATCAAGCAGATTGGGCGAACGAGCTGCTCGCGCGGACGGAGGCGGCACCAGATGGAAGCCCAGCAGCGTGCATTGTGGATACCGGCGTCCATCAGAGCCACTCCCTCCTGAGTCATTCACTTCGGCCGGAGGATTGCCACGCTTGCGATCCGGATTGGAACACGGATGATCACCACGGGCATGGCACTGAGATGGCTGGCCTCGCACTCTATGGTGACCTTGGCGGGGCGGTGCAGTCGAAGCACAAGATCCGTCTGAGACACGGCCTTGAGTCCATCAAGTTCCTTCCGCCCTCCGGCGCGAACCCTCCAGAGCTGTATGGGGCCGTCACCGCGACCGCCGCGAGTCTTGTCGAAATCGAAGCGCCGAATCGGCGGCGCGTCTTCTCAGTCGCCACGACTACTGATGCCGGCACAACACCGAGTAGCTCCAGCCAGATTGTTCTTGGACAGCCATCTTCATGGTCCGCGGCGGTCGACGCTCTCGCCGCTGGACTCGCCATCGAGACCACCGAGGACGGGATGGTGTTCCTAGACGCTGAGGAGGAATCGGTCAAGAGACTGTTCATCGTCTCGGCCGGGAATGTCGATGACTTCGATGATGACTACCTTGCGCGATGCGACCTTGAACCCGTCCAGGAGCCAGGCCAGGCATGGAACGCGCTCACTGTTGGTGCATACACCGAGCTGACGGAGTTTGATGCCCATGAGTCGGGCTACGACGGATGGACGCCTCTGGCCCCCCAGGGCGAGCTGTCGCCGTACAGCAGGACGTCAGTCGCGTTCCACCCGCGGTGGCCGGCGAAGCCGGAGGTCCTTCTGGAGGGCGGCAACGTCGCGCGATCACCTGAAGGCACGGGATTCGACTGGCCCTATGCCTTTCAGCGCCTCACGACCAAGCGGTCTCTTCCCGATGCCCGCCTGTTCACGGTGACTCGCCAGACGAGTGCAGCGACCGCGCAGGCAGCCCATCTCGCCGCATCAATCATGGCCGACTACCCCTCGGTCTGGCCGGAGACGGTGCGGGGCCTCATCGTTCACTCTGCCGAGTGGACCCCTGCAATGAAGGCGAGGCTCGATGCCGCGCGTCAGCGTCGGCCGCGGGACGCCCTGCACCGGCGCTACGGAATGGGAGTCGCCAACCTTGTGCGCGCAACACGGAGCGCGACCGATGCCCTCACTCTGGTCGCAGAGAACGTGATCCATCCCTTTGACGGCGACGGACGTATGCGAGAGATCCATTTTCATTCACTTCCATGGCCGACGGACATCCTGACGGACCTCGGTGGGCTGAACGTGAGGCTGCGAGTGACGCTCTCCTACTTCATCGAGCCGAACCCTGGATCGCGAGGTTGGGCCAGACGGTATAGCTACGCGTCACATGGCTTGCGCTTCGACGTCCGTCGCGCCGCCGAGTCCAACGATGACTTCCGCAAACGGCTGAACCAACTGGCACTGGCAGAGGAGGAGAAGCGAGCGACAAGCCATGCCAGCGACTCAGCAGAATGGTACTTCGGCGCTGACTATCGTGCGTCCGGATCACTTCACACCGACATCTGGTCCGGCACCGCGGCCGACCTCGCCGACCGTGGTGCGATCGCCATCTATCCCGTCACGGGGTGGTGGAAGGAGCAGAAGTCAAGGGATCACAGCGAGCGAGGTGCTCGCTACGCGCTCGTCGTATCGATCGAAACGCCAGGGCAGGATGTCGACATCTGGACGCCGGTGGCCGAACAGGTGGGAATACCGATCGAGATCATCACATGACGAGTGTACGTATCTAGGCGGGGCCCCTCGTGTTCGCCTCGCCAAGCCAGACTCCACTTCCTACGCGGCTCGGGGGGGACGGCAGTTATCCTGACTCTGGACGACCCAGCCCGTGACCGGATCTTTCGCGGCGGTATTGCGCGTGAATGCCGACTCGATCGCCGTTGCGACTCTCAACTCGATCTCCGGTGCCAGCATCTCACTGCGCTCACCGACCGCCTCCCGGCACCATCATCCCGAAACCCCCACAGAGAGTGGCTCCGCTTTCGGGGTCCGGTCAGCCCAACTGCCCCAAGGCGACTGGCGTGCTGTCGGCAAACGTCACAAGCGTCCATTGGACCCTTCACGGCGCCACGACGGTGAGGAGCCCCGGTTGGGTTGGAGCCTAGCCCTTATCAATATGAGTAGCGGCGGACACCCCTGAGCCTCCATCAAATCCAGGGTCGTTCAGGTATCGTTTCCTGCGCATGCGGTGGCTCATACGGCCTCGTCGAGGGTGATCATGGGCTGGCCGTCATGCATCGGGCGATCCTCTGCGTCCGTCTCCATCCCTAAGCTGGCTATGGCGCGGGCGAGCGGGTGATCGCCGCCAAGGTCTCTGACGAATCGGCTGCGTGGACGGCCACGGCCACGTCGGCGGGGCCCTCGGTGCGTTGCGACCAGCCCAACGCCTCAGAGCCGGCGACATCCCCGGCCTCGTTGAAGTGCACGCGGGCACCCGGACGGCCAGGATGCCCAACGAGCTGGCTCGCCGCCCGTGTCAAACTCATATCCTTCAAATCCTCTTCCCCCTGAAAGCTAAAAGGTGCCGATAATGCGTCGGTGGCTATGATCCGTTTCATTCATACCGCCGACTGGCAACTCGGGATGACGCGCCATTTTCTTTCGGCGGAGGAGCAAGGCCGCTACGCCGAGGCCCGCCTCGATGCGGTGCGCGCCATTGCCAGCCTCGCCCACGCCACGAAGTGTGACTTCGTCGTCGTGAGCGGCGACGTGTTCGAGTCGAACCAGAGCGACCGCCACGTCGTCGCCCGGGCGCTTGATGCAATGGACGTTTTCGACGTCCCGGTCTTCCTTCTTCCGGGCAACCATGACCCACTGACAGCGGCTGGCTCGGTATGGGACTCGCCGACGTTCCTCTCGAAGTGTCCAGAGAATGTCGTAGTACTTCGCGAGAACGAGCCCATTAGTGTCCCTGGGTGTGACGCCGAGGTAGTCGGTGCTCTATGGACGACGAAGCACCCCCTGGAAGACATCGTCGCAGTAGCCGCCAGCAAGCTCCCGCCTGGCGGTCCTGTGCGTGTCCTAGTGGGTCATGGAGCGGTAGACGAAGGGAACCCGGACCCGAACAATCCAGCTCTCATCCGACTCGGCGACGCAGAACGGATTGTCGATGAGCACCGAGTTCACTACGTCGCGCTCGGGGATCGCCATTCGATGACTGATGTGGGCCGGACGGGTCGGATCTGGTATTCGGGCACACCTCTCGTTACCGACTACGACGAAGTCGACTCGAACCACGTGCTGGTTGTGGAGTTGGATGGCAGTGGCATCCACGTCGAGCCCCGTAGTGTGGGCGACTGGCAGTTCCTACAACAACGATTCTCGGTCAACAATGACGCGGACGTGGACAGCGTTGCGGATTGGCTGGAACGGCTCGGACCCGCGAAGCGTCACAGCGTCGTGAGAATTAGCTTCGTCGGAACCGTTGACCTTGCCACGAAGGCCCACCTCGACGAGGTGCTCGACCACAACAAGGATCTTCTGGCCGCGCTCGAGATGTGGGACCGCCGAACAGACTTGGCGGTCTTGCCGAGCGATACGGACTTCGCGGATCTGGGTCTCGGGGGTTTCGTTTCGAAAACCATCGACGAGCTCCGGGCGCGCGCCCAAGGTGGCGGGTCCGAGTCTCGCGTCGCCCAAGACGCATTGGGTCTTCTCTTTCGCCTCGCGCGGTCAAGGAGATGAGGATCCGTCGCATCAAGCTGGAGAATTATCGCGGCGTTGCGTCAGCGGAGATCACGTTCGCGATCGACGGCGTGACGATCGTCGAGGGACCGAACGAGGTTGGCAAAACCAGCCTCGTCGAAGCCATGAACCTCATCCTCACGCACCCCGACAACAGCAGCACAAGGGCTGTCCGAGAGGTCCGCCCCGTCCACATTGATGCCGGACCAAGCGTCGAACTCGAGTTAACGACTGGCGCGTACCACGTCGTGTACCAGAAGCGCTGGGGCAGAAGCCCCGCAAGCTCCTCGACTCACCTACGCGTTCTGGCTCCGACCGCGCAGGATCTGACTGGCCGCGACGCCCACGATCGGATGCGGACGATCATGGACGAGACGCTCGACGAAGCTCTCTTCGGAGCGCTGCGCTACCTGCAAGGAGTCGGAATCGTCCAGCCACTTGTCGGGGAGAGCCGCTCGCTAGCAGCCGCTCTCGATGTCACGACATCAGGCCAGGCGGTCGGAGGGTCTGGCGAAGCAAGCCTATGGGACGCAGTGGAGCACGAGCATGAGCGCTACTTCACACCCAACGGTAGGCCGTTGGCCGCTAGAAACGTCGCCGCCCAGCAGGTCGCGGGGCGGCGCAGCGAGGTGCTACTCCTCAGCACTGAACTGTCAGACCTTGAGAATAAGGCCGAACGAGTAGCCGAGCTGGTTGATGAGGTAAAGGGCCTCGCACACGAGCGCGGCACCCAAGATGAGGCCATCGCCCTGGAGAACGCGACGTGGACTTCAATCCAGGCCTCCAAGGTAACGGTGGCCCAGCTCGAAGGAGCGTCGACCATCGCGAAGAGCCACTCGAGCGACGCAACGAACGCGGTCCAGGGCCGGCGCGGACTCGCCGGAAGGGTCGAGATCGCAGGCGCGGCGGTTGTTGCTGCTGAACTCGACGCCGACCGAGACCGGCCCGCTCTCGCCGCCGCCAATACTGCTGTCTTGGATGCGACAAAGCAACGCGATGACGCACGGACAGCGCGCGCCGAGGCGGAGCAACGCGCACGGCGCGCAAGAGACGACGCGCAACATCTTCGACGAGTCCTGAACGTCGACATCATGCGAGAACGCTGTGGACGAGTTACTACGTCTCAAAAAGCGCTGCAAGAGGCCAATGACTTCCTCGAAGGGTGCTTGATCAATGAAAAGACCTTGTCAAACATCGAGGCGGCGGCGGTCACCATGACCTCTGCGAGAGCGCGTTTGTCCGCAGCCGCGGCAACGCTTCGCATCGCATCGCTCGACCACCTCAAGCTTGAACACGCTGGCATGCGTCGAGGGCTGGGCAAGGGGGAGATCTTCGAGACATCGGTCGGCGGGGACACGAGTGTCACGCTTGAGAACATCGCCAAGATCACGGTTTCCGGGGCAGCCTCAGAACGACAACTCCGAGAAGCATCTGAGAGCGCCGAACGCGCACTATGTGAACTCCTCGTGACCGTTGGGATCGACGAGTCAGGAAGCGTCGCCGATGCGCGCCGAGCCGACCAGGATCGGCGTGACGCGACGGCAAAGGCGACGACAGCGCAGGGCGCGATCGCAGCAGACCTCCGGGATCTTACTCTCGACGAACTCACCGAGCGGCTTGCGCGGACCGAGTCGCAGATCAGTGCCTATGCCGCCGACCGCCCTGCCAAGCCCCCCCTGCCAGTGGCCCGCGAGGATGCCGAGGAAATCGAGCAGCAGGCGACGGCGGATCTTGAGCAGGCGACGGAGCGCGAAATGACCCTCGGGCAAACGCTAGAGAAGGCCATTGCGACGCTCGGAGTCATCCAAGGGGAGGCGACGGAGCGCGCAACCCGACTCGCTGTCGCGCAGGATGCCCTCGCAAGGGCCGAGGAGGGGCTTCAGCTCGCGCGGGGGGCTGCGTCCGATGAGAACCTTGAGCAGGAGCAGTCAAGTCTCGAAGGCATGGCGGCTACCGCCAAGCGGGAGCACGAAGAGGCGGCCGCGGCTCTAGCAGTCTCCGACCCCGACTCTGCGGAAGCGAGGCTGCAAAACGCCCGAGACCTCGTTGGTCGTCTCACCAGGGAGCACCAAGAGGCTGAGGTTGCTCTCGCAACACTCAAGACGGAGCTCGCGGTGAGGGGCGAGTCGGGTCTCCGAGATCGACTCGACGCAGCCGAGTCAGCGTTGGTCCAAGTCGAGCGCGATCACGAGCGAAACGAGCGGCTCGCTGACGCCGTCCATCTGCTCTACGAGCGGCTAGCAGCTAACCGTGAGAGCGCTCAGCGTTCGTACGTGGCACCGTACCGGTCAGCAATCGAACAGCTCGGACGCATTGTCTTTGGCTCCGAGTTTGCCGTCGAAGTCGACCATCGTTCTCTGGAGATCTTAAGCCGGACCCTTGACGGTCGGACGGTGCCGTTCACCTCGCTATCGGCGGGAGCGCGAGAGCAACTCT
>Ga0207933_1000350_pt1 | contig 46609 bp, 71 predicted proteins | sample NGESurdeep092012_4_FD_184488 | JGI IMG/M metagenome (GOLD analysis project Ga0207933, IMG submission 184488) | Arctic peat soil microbial communities from Barrow, Alaska - NGEE Surface sample F53-3 deep-092012 (SPAdes) | ecosystem: Environmental > Terrestrial > Soil > Wetlands > Peat ... | reverse complement strand
CGCACGCTCACCGCTCCGCAGGGGGGGTTAGGAAGGACCCACCGCATACCCCCCCTGCGTATACCTGGGAGATGATGTCGAATATATAAGTCAACCTATATGTTCTTAGGTTTACTCAGCGCTTGATCTTACCTAGATAGAACGAGAGGTTATGTTCGACCGAGGTCTTATACTTCTCTTGCGCACCGCTTAGTAAGCGCTTGGTGATTGGGTCTTTGGCTATGAGATCCCAGAGCGACCTATACGCCTGCTTGCGAAGCTGTCCGCTCTTGTCCCTGCGGAACACCTGCAGCGCACCGTTGGACCTCTGTACGAACGCGCCAGTGAGCACTGTCTGTCTGCCTGATGCGATCTTAGCTGTGAGTGTCTTGGGTAAGCGCTTGTTTACGGCGCGCCCCTTCTGCTCGATGGGACGCTTCTTGGATGGTGAGAGGAAATGGATCATCGAGATGGAACGGACCGCTGAGTTCACCTTCAGCGAGTAGTCGGCCAGGGGGAGGCTAGCCCTGTACCGAACGCGGTTGATGTCGATGAGCGACTTGATCCCTGGAGGCGTGAGTCCGCCGCCACCCTTTGAGCCGCCATTGATTGGAAGGTTTACTCGAGTCCTGATAATGGCCGAACCCTTTGAGTAGATCCATGCGCGTGTCTCGTTCAGTGAACGAGCGACTGCCTTCCGAACAGCAGGTCCAGAGGCTTCGTTTAAGACCATCGGAATTTTGAAGAGGTTGTGCGTTACTTTTAAATAAAACGCCATCAGATCCCCGCCATCTCGATGCTCTTTCCCGAATACTGATGGGTTGAATCAGCGAGGTAGCAGATTTTTCCGTCCGTCATAAAGAGGTGGCAGATCCTTTGCGCTGGTTCGACGCCGTCAGAAAAAGTGTAGAGCAAGCTCGGCTGGAAAGTCGGCTTCACCATATCGCCGTTGAACTTCCAAGTCGGAGGCGTTCCAAAGTGACCTCTTCCGACTCTGTTTTGAAGCGCGCGAATTCCCCAGCTCGTGACGAACGTGTGACCCATGTTGCAGCCGGGACAGTGAAAAAAGTATTCGTCGTGCCCAGGATCGTGAGAGTTATCGATCTTTTGGAGTTTCATTTTCCGCTGCACCATCGTTGCGACCAGTTTAAAAGCGTTGCTCGGTCTTCAGCCGTCGTGAGGTACGTTCCATCGAACGATCCAATTCCAATTGAAGACTCGGTTCCATCAGGAAGGTACCGGCAGTCAGCGACGTGAAAATGCTGGTAAGCATCGAGGATGCATGTCCGAGGAGAATCGGTTTTCAGGCACGGGTCAATCGAGTCTCTGAACTCGGCCGTTCCGATCGTAATCAGGCACTCATGGATCTCTGGCGTCGGCACGGAGTTACAGCCCATGAACGAAACGATCACGGTGACCGCCGTGATGAGAATGAGAAATTGAACGAGGCACACGAAGAACTGACCTACTGTAAACTTCTCTCCCATAGATCATTTCCCTCTTTCAGTGCGGCTAATCTAAGTTTTCGCTTTTCGTCGAACGAGAGACCGGGGTCTCGCGTTGCCTGAACGAGTTTCGTGACTCGAGCGACATCGTTCGCGAACTCGACCGCTTTCTCTTTTCCGACAGCGTCCACGATAGATTGATACACCTTCAAAAGAAGTGGAAGAGCTTCGAAGGCTGAGGCCAATACCGCGAGAAAACTCATGGCACCGGCCCCAGCTTCGTAGGTGTTGCGGGTTTATCGGTCGCGACGAGCGAATCGGCCGATACCTTCGTGGGTACAGGAATGGAAGCCGCGACCGTGATGATCGTGGCGAAAAGCTTATAGGCCCAGTGCGCTTCGAACTTCTGGAGCTCCTCATCGTCAGACGTTGAAGGCGTGGTCTTGACGTAGAAATTCAAGAACGCGAAAAGCGCCGTGTTAATGATCCGAAGCATTCCCATCGCCGAAAGAACGGCGATCGGGATTGGAATCTGCGTGAAGAGCGCGAGCAGAGCTGCGGCCATGAAAAAATTTCCTCAGGAGGTGGACGCGGCGACGACCGGGGAAACCTTCGCCGCGTCCGAGCTATGGGCCATCCGTTGCCCTCTTATCGGGCAATCCATCGCCCGAGTTTAGTCTCGGGGTTGAGAAATTTAAGTCGTTGGCGGCGTCGATACCGGATCAGCAGCCGGTGCGGCTGGTGCCGCCGGAGTTGGTTCGGCCGGCGCGGGCGCTTTGAGGAACGGAACTTCGATCCCCTCGAGCGCGACGAGCATGGCCTTCGCGCAATCCCACGGGGCTTTCACCTCTTCGGGAATCGCCGCGATCTCGGCCTTGATGGCGCCGATGCGAGAGATCCGCGGCATGAGCACGGTGACCACGTCCTGAATTTGAACGCCGTCCTTCGTCGCGTCAGCGATGTCGCTCACGAGCGATTTGATCTCAAGGCCAAGATCATAAAAGGGTTTTGAGACCTGAATTTCGATTTTCGTTTTTTCCATGACGGATCCTCCAAGGTGAAAAGGTAAGTGACTTTCAGCGTGAGGGAGAGGCGCGGCGTCAAGGAAGCGGAAAATCGCCGCCGGGAGACAACGCCGTTGCATACCGGTGAATGGTGTTGCGCGTTAAAACGTGTTGACCGACGTTGACTGATGTTTACCGAGACGCAGTGCATATGAGTCAACAGCATTTCCCTATAATCCCCGTAACTTACTCACTCTGTTTACTGATAAACCCATAATTCTTGAAAGACTTAAGTAAAAAGGAAGGAGTGGGTTATAGCAGGGGGTCTGGGAATGCGTGGGGGTTTTCCGCGTGAATCTTCGCTCACTCGAAACTCGGTAAACTCGGTAAACGGATCGCGCAAGTCCCTAGAAATCATTCTGGAATCATGTTGACTGATACGCGGTGCGTCTCGGTCAACCGTTGACAAGACCGATGCGGTATTCAGCGTTATCCAGCACCAACACCGGACGCATTTAAAGCGTCGGATATCTGTAACTTAAAAGTCATACACGACGCGTTATCGCCTAGAGCGACGGCTGCCGGTCCATCTCGTTTTGATACGCGGTGCGTAGAGGCGGCATCAGGAACACGCGGCCGGCACGGGTGATCTCCGAGTCCTTCCCGGTCACGTCCCGTATCGCCTTCGCTACCGCGCGAGAATCGTTCTGGCGCGGGTTTCGGTACCCGACCTCGAGCGCGACCTGGGAGGCCGTAAGCTTGCGCCAGGTGTTCGGCCAAACGTCTTCCCATTTATAAAGGGCCCGGACGAGTTCTTCGATCGGATTGAGCGCTTCAAATTCTTTATTACCCGCGTTAAGCGTCTCGAGTTCGATCGGGGTCAGGAAGTACGATTCGCCGTTTTTCCACATCGAATGGAATTCGGCCCAGACCTGCTGCATGTCGAGCGAGTGATTGTGATCGAGGGAATCGACCGCGATCGTCCAGAAGCGCCGGTTGCCGGTCGGGTCCGCGAGGAAGTCGCGGTCGTTGACGGATCCGAAGAAGACCGTCCGCCGGGGATAGGTGTTCGAGGCTTCGGCATAGGGTGGCCGGAGCACGTCGGACGCGTTGGTCAGGAATGCCTTGAGCTGTGAGATTTCCGACTTCTTGAAAGTCGCGTCGAGCTCGCCGAGTTCGACAAGCCAGTAGGAGGTTGCCTGCATGACGGAATCTTTATTGTCGATCCGAAGCATCATCCCGTCTTTGGTGACGTTCAGTTCGCGCGGAGCCAGGTTTTTGAACCAGTGAGTTTTCCCACCGCCCTGGAGACCGGTGAAAGTGAGAACGCCAGCGGTCGACGTCGGCTCAGGGAGGTACGCGACCGCGATCGCCGAAATCATCCAGCGACGCATCAGGGTTTCCTTGAACGCGCGACGTGCGGGTTCAGCATCGTATTTTCCGCGAACCGTGTCGTAGAAGGACTGCGCGCGAGAGACCCCGTCCCAGGGTTTTGAATTGATCCAATTCGTGACGGGGTTGAAAGGGTTCTGGCCGGCCACATAGCGAACGAAGCCTTTGATTTTCTCGCCCGGCATCCCGGCTGTGTTCGCGATCGAAACAATTCGGGTCATCTTATCGTTCCGCTGAGTGTCGACGAGGTAGGATTCACCTGGAATCCGCATGTCGATTTCTTTCGCGATCACGTTATAGCGAACCGTAATTTCCTGCTGGTCGAGCATCGCGACGACGTTCTCGATGTTGCAAACGGGCGTTCCGTTTTTCTTACGGATCGGCCAGTCGATGTAAGGCATTCCCCGCGATTGGTCCCGCTCATCGCCGGGGTGCGGAGGTGGTTCGTCGATACCCATTATTTCGGAAGGCGCGGGATCGAGTGAATTCTCGATGATTTCACGCACCCTTTGCGCCCCCTCCTCGAGCGCAAGGTCATTGAAGTCCGTTCCGTGGGAATCCGCCCCAGCAAAATCTGGTACGGATATTGGACACTCAGCTACGCTTGCAGCTTTCCGGGCAAAATGAAGCCCCGGATTTTCCATGGGAGAAGTCGTGGCCCTATCGTTATCTGAGCAAATTAAGAGCTTTCTATGAGGGTATTTCGAACGTATCGCCGCAGCGACGGGGACGAGGTTCCCTGCGTTGAACGCAACGACGACGGGAAAACCCGTGATTTCGTGAAGAGTGCACGCCGTAGCGTAGCCTTCGCAGATCAGGAGTGGGCTGTCAGCTGCGGGAACGCCGGAGTAAACGGACGCATAACATCCCTCGACGCGCCCGCCGGGCAGGAAGATTTTACTCCCATCACCAGCGATAAACTGGAGCGATGTAAGCCGCCCCTCGGTGGACCTGACCGGGATAATAAGCGCCTGATCGCCCCGTCTCGCCATGAAAGGGGTGATGCGTTTCCGCTCAGCGTAGAGCGCGGTTCGGTCAGCCGGTTGCGACTTCGACCATATATAGTCAGCGCGTTTCGCGGAGCGCTCGTGGATCGCGGCCTGTTTTTTGGCCTCGGCCTCGCGCTTCTCCTTCCACTTCTTACGGTCTTCTGGGGTGGCGGCAGCGCGCGCGCCCTTAAAATTCCACGCGTGCTTTCCTGGGAAACGCCAAGAGCCAGCGACGCCATTCGGGCGATCGTCAGCGTACAGGACATACCAGGCATTTTTTCGAGTGTCCCCCTCCGGCTGATAGCGCCGACGTTTTCCGTCGCCAATGATGACACTCGGATCGGTCGGAGCCAGCCCACGCGCGCAAAGAAAATCGTAAAACGCCCTCTCGGTATCGGCTACGGTCACGCTTCACGTCCTTCGAAAGCTTCAATTGCAGCCACCGCTTCTTCAGCCGAGCGCGGGGCACAGGCGATTCCACCCGCCTCCTCGACGCGCATTAGAAAATTGGCTTGCTCAGCCGAGACCGATCCGCCGTCCGCGCGCTTCGTCTCGAGCGCCGTTAGAACCGCGACCTTCTTTCCAACCCACTCGGGAGGGACTACGAAAGACGTCCAACCGATCAGGTCACTTCCACCGATCGTAAGCCCGAACGAAACCTTGGTCGGAAATTTTAGCGTTAGAAACCCGTCGATTCTCGAAACGACTTTTCCAACCCAGCCTTGCCCAGTCGGGCAATTAAAAATTCTGCATCCAGGAATTTTTGAGACAGCCAGCATCACCTCGGGTTTTACAACCCGTTCTAATTTTCCCATTTTACAGCGTATCCCCTAATCCTTAAGCGTCGCCATCTGCCTCGCGTGTGCAAAAAGAACACGGAGGCATTTTGGTGACCGCGCAATGACAGCTATCCATTAGCCAGCTTGCGACTGTTCTCTCCGGGATGTGTTTGAGTTTCATCATTCTCTTCACCCACCCCGGTTTATAATTTCGTTCGGCTGCGATCTTTTCCAGGTCAGCGCGAGACTTCGCCATCCCTACCTCTGATCGCTTCGACTTTCGCAGCCGTTCGATTTCATCCTTCGTAACTTTGTGGAGCTCGCCGTCCGCTTCAGCGATCCGTCGCCCCTTCACTTCATACAAGTGTCCACACCCCGGACATTTTTCAAAGAAGAGTTCGTGAACCATGTAGCAATCGGGACACTGACGGGTCCGCGCCGCAGCAGACGGATCTTTTTTCCGCTTCGATCTGTTCTCGCCGTCGAGTGACCATTCGCGTTCTTCATCGGGAAGTCCGTGTTCGAGCGTGGCGCCGACGTGATCGAGGATGATCGCTTTCTTTTTTCCCGGCGCTGGTCTTAGCGCGCGGCCACATGCCTGAAGGAATATGACGAGTGATTTTGTCGGGCGCAGAAGGATCACACCTTCCGCCGCAGGGCAGTCAAAACCTTCAACCATCAGTTCCGCGTTGCAGAGGACGAGAATTTTCCCATCCTTGAAGTCTCGAAGCGCCGCGATGCGCTCATTTTGTGGCGTCGTTCCGTCGATATGCTTCGCGGGAATTCCCTCGGCGTTGAAAGCGGCGGCGACTTCTTTCGAGTGATCGACGCCGGCAGCGAAGACGATCGCGCGCTTACCGTTGAGATATTTCCGGTAATGCTCGATCGCGCAGCCGGTGATGGTCGGTTTATTCACGCGCTCAGCCGCTTCGCTGAGAATGTAATCGCCGAATTTCGTCTTCAAACCCTTCAAATCAAGCCCTGGGATCGGTGGGATATAAACGTCGTAATCAGAAAGGAAACCGCGCTGAATGAGTTCGCGCATCGGTGGACCTTTTACGATCGCCTGAAAAATATCGCCGAGCGGCTTACCGTCGAGACGCTTCGGGGTTGCCGAAAGCCCGACCACGCGCGCTTTCGGCCATGCGTCTAGGATGGTGCGGTAAGTTTTAGAGGGGGAGCGGTGCGCCTCGTCGATGATAATTAAATCAGGTGGTATTAGCGCGCCGTACCTTTTCGCCAGGGTCTGGAGCGAACACACCTGGACGAGCAGCGAAAGCGCCTGGTTATAGCGCGGCGAAATGATGCCGTGATTGACCCCGATAAGGTCGAGCGCCGCAGAAGTCTGCGTCAGGAGAAAGTCGCGATGAGCGACGAAGTAAACGCGTTTTCCGCGCTTCATGGCTTCGAGAACCATGAATGCGGCGACAGCGGTTTTTCCGCCACCGGTCGAAAGCTGGTAAAGGATCGAGCGCAAGCCCGCAATAAAATGCGCGCGGATCTCGTCGGTGTTTGAAGCTTGGTAATCTCGAAGTTCCATCGTTGGTCATCGGGAGTACACGCGCCGCCGCAAAAAAAAAAGCCCCGTCCTTCCTTATATTTCCCGCGCGGTCCCGCGTTATGGTTTTTTTTCCCTTGTGAACCCTCCCGCCGTTCGGTAGTCACTCAATTCATGAACGACGAATTTCCAAAACGCGTACCGCGCACCGAGCTAACGAACGCGCAATATCACGCCCACGCCGGAATCAATGCGAGCGCGCTTGAAGCGATCGCGCGCTCTCCGCTTCACTACTGGGATGAGCGCTTGAAGCCTGGTCGCATCATCAAAGAACCTTCCGACGCGATGAAGTTCGGAAGCGCGTTTCACGCGAAGATCGAAAGCGAGGAGGTTTTTAAATCTCTTTACCGCGAAGGCCCCGACGCTCGAAGAAATACGAACCAATGGAAAGACGCCGAGGCGCGCGCGCTTCCGAAAACGCTTCTGAAGCCCGATGAGTTTGCCGCGCTCGACGCGATGTCCGTCATTTTTAATAACCAGAAATGGCTGGCTGAAAAAGTTTTCTCGCGCGACGACGTTTCCTTCGAGGAGACCTTTTTCTGGATGCGCGACGGTGAACTGTGCAAGCTGCGGGTCGATATTTTCGTGCCGGGCTTTGCGATCATAGACACGAAGGTGACCCACGACGCGCGGCCTGAAGCTTTCGAAAAAACGATCGACAGCTTTTCCTATCACCGCCGCGCGGCCTGGTACCAGGATGGGATCTTTGCCTGTACTGGTGAGACGCTCCCTTACGTTTTTGCGTGCATTGAGCCGGAAGCCCCGCATGGCTGCTGGATTCACTCCGCTCGTCCCGAAATGCTTTCGATCGGAAGAGTCGAGAATAACGCCCTTTTTGACCTCTTAGTAAAATGTACTAAATCGAACGACTGGCCCGGATACCCGGAAGAAGTGACGGACATCGGTCCGACTTCGCGCCAGCTCTGGAAGCAGAAAAATGGAGACCTGAAATGACCACCGAAAATCTACCCGCCACCCTAAGCGCACCCGGCACTGAAGTTTCAACCGGCTTCGCGACCTGGAGTAAGGATTCCCCCGTATTTCAGCAGCTCTCCGAGCTTGCGTCGAAGTTTTCCCAGTCCGACCTCGTGCCGGAACTCTATAAGGGTAAGCCGCAAAATTGTTTCATCGCGCTTCAGGTGGCGCACCGTTCGGGTGAAGATCCGTTCGAGATTATCCAAAATCTAAACGTGGTGAAGGGGAATCCGTCCTTCAAAGCGCAGTATCTGATCGCGCGCGCGAACCGGAGCAAACTGTTTTCGTCGCGCATGACGTTCGAGGACTTCGAGCACCCGGCGAACGGGCTTACGGTTCGCGCCACCATCACGCTCGCGGCTACGGGTCAACCCGTGTCGATGGAGTGCTCGATGAGGATGGCAAAGGAGGAAGGTTGGACGAATAACAAGAAATACCAAACGATGCCGAACACCATGCTCGGCTACCGCTCGGCGACGTTTCTGGTTCGCCGGTACGCCCCCGAGATCGCGCTCGGGTTGATGACCCAAGACGAAATGGACGACATCGACGGACCCGCGCGCCCACCGACCACGAAGAAGGGTACGAGCACCGCCGCCGTTTTAAATGCGGCTGAACCACCGAAGGCGTCAGCGCCGACGATCGATGAAGGGGCGCCTCTATGAGCACCCTCTTAAGCCCAGCCGCGCTTTCGCGGCGCTATGGTGGCGCGGTCACCGAAAAGACGCTCGCGAATTGGCGCTGGAAACGCACCGGACCGAAAGCGATCAAGATCGGTGGCGCGGTTTTCTACCACCTTGAAGACGTCGAAAAATACGAGGCGAGAGCCCGGAAAGAATCTGCTCGCCGACCGGGGGTTTCCCCAGGACGAAAGTCCACCCGGTCGCTGCGCGGATCAAAGGACGCGGAGGCATCTCTTAGGCGAGTGTCTCCGCGTTCAAAAAAGAAGCGCAAATGATCGAGAAAGACGCGTTCTTGTCTCGCGTAGAAAAGACTGAAAAATGCTGGCTTTGGCGCGGTGTTGTAACTGAGTACGGCTATGGGATTGTAAAAATTGGTGACAAATATGAGCGCGCTCATCGCGTGTCTTACCAGCTTTTTAATGGAGAAATTCAGAAGGGTTTAATGGTTTGCCATCACTGTGATGTTCGCAACTGCGTAAAACCCGACCATCTGTACGCCGGAACTGCAAAAGAAAATTCCCAAGACAGAGAGCGTCGCGGTCGCGGAAACAGGTGCTCGAGAATTGGAGAAGACGGACCAGGTGCAAAATTGAGTGACGAAGACGTTCTTCGGTTAAATTATATGATCGGAAAAATTTCTCAGATCGAAATTGCGGCAAGGTTTGAAGTAGACCCGTCGTTAGTTTCGAAAATTAAAACGGGTCGAATCTGGACCCACATAACAAAGCGGGTGAGTTATCAACGTCAATAAAGTTATCCTCTGCGGCCGACTCGGCCAGAACCCCGAAATGAGGTACCTCCCTGACGGGCGCGGTGTCGTGAACTTCTCGCTCGCCACGACTGAGACCTGGAAGGACAAGGCTGGCGCGAAACAAGAGCGAACTGAATGGTGCCGCTGCACGTTTTTCGGAAAAGCGGCTGAGGTCATCAACCAGTATTCCACGAAGGGCGCGGTTCTCTACGTCGAAGGTAAGCTCGCCACGCGGAAATGGACCGACAAAAACGGCGTTGACCGTTATACGACCGAGATCATCGGGGATCAGTTTCAGCTTGGACCACGCGCCAAGGGCGCTGAGCAGCCCGCAGCAGCCGGTTTCGGCGCTCCCGATGCCGGAGGGTCGCCCGCAGGGTGGGAGCCCGCCCAGACCTCACGCACGCCGCCCGCAGGACCGCTCGCGAAAGACCCGATGGGTGGCGTGAACGGGATTCCGGCTGAGCACACCTTCACCGAAGACGACATTCCATTTTGAAAGGCAAATATGACCAGAAAACTAAACGCTGAACTCTCCGCGCTCATGCGTGCGCGAATCCCTGTCTCCGACACCGTCTTGAAGGCCGCAAATCCGAACACCGTCGCTCAATGGGCAATGCGTTCGCTTGAAGGTGTTCTCGAAGAGGGTGGAAATAATCGCGGTAAGGTTGTCGGCTGGATTCAGTCGGTGACCGGCGGTTCACTCGGTGATTCGTGGTGCATGTACGCTTGGCAATGCGCCGTAGCGTTCGCCGAATTTTGGACGGGTAAGCAATCGCCCGTCTACGCAGCCGGACACTGTAAGACCGTCGCCGACTATTCTCCCGAATGTCGGTGGCACCCGCCGCTGATCGTGCCCGGTGCGCTTGCGGTGGTTTGGCTTCACGGTACCGGACCGGACGGGCATGTCGGCGAAATTCTCGGCTTCTACCACAACCTGATGATGTTTACCTGCGAGGGAAATACGTCGAGCGGCCCTGGCCTTTCGCGTGATGGTGACGGGTTCTTCCACCGAATGCGGAAGGTTGAAGGCGAAGGGGACTTGAAGCCTTACGCTTACCTCGTCGCGTTTCCTGATTCTCTGGAGGTTGCGAACTAATGTCGTTCTTCGAAATCACCAAAAACATTTCAAATATTTGCGGCACTCTGATCGGGGTTGTGGGGATGGTTTACCTTTGGCTTGATGACTATCCGAAAGCGGCCGCATTTTTCGCGCTCGCGGCTTGGGCAAAGCCATGACACCGCTTCCCTATCGTCCGCCGCTTCATCACCCCTGCAAAGATCTCTGTTCGGGATACGAGCAGGGATATGAAGAAGGAAAAAAAGACGCGAAAAAACTCCTCGCGAAGGCTGGTAGAATGCTTTCGCAAGCTGAGGAGATTTTGCATGAACAGGCCGACGACACCGATGGTGACGAAGGTTATGGTCCGATCATTAGCGAAATAAATATTTTTTTAAACGCGCCGGAGAATAAAAATGAAAATCGTAAGCCTACAGTCTGAGAATATAAAAAAGCTCGTCGCCGTCGAAATCAAGCCCGACGGAAATATCGTCGAAATCACCGGGAAAAACGGACAAGGAAAGACGAGCATTCTCGATTCCATCTGGTGGGCGCTCGCCGGTTCAGCCGAGATCCAAGACCAGCCGATCCGCAAGGGTGAAACCAAGGCAAAAATCCGGTTGGATCTGGGTGAAATCGTGGTGACGCGCACGTTCACGGCGCAGGAAGACGGAGACTTCACCACGGCGATTCACGTCGAGAACGCCGAGGGCGCGCGGTACCAGTCCCCACAAGCCATGCTCGACAAGCTCGTCGGATCATTGACCTTTGACCCGCTCGCGTTCGCTCGGATGCCCGCGAAGGACCAGTTTCAGACGCTTACCGCACTCGTACCAGGGATCGACTTTGGAGCCATTGACCGAGCGAACAAGGCGGATTTCGAAGCGCGCGCCGATCTGAACCGGTCCGCGAAGGCAGCGAAGACCAACGCCGACGCGATTACGCTCGACATTGAGGGTTCGGTTGAAGGGATCGACGTGACCGCGCTCGTCGCGAAGCTTGGCGATGCTGGTCGCTTCAACGCCGATATCGAGACACGTCGTCAGCGCCGGATCGACGCGGAACTCGCCGTGAAAAAGAGCCGGACCGATGCTCTTAAGACGGAGGATAATCTTGAAGAACTCGTGGATCTTCTCGAAGCCGAGATCGAAGAACGTAAGTCAAAGATCACAGCCGCCAGGGAGAACGCGGCGAAAATTCAGGCTGCTTTCGAGAAGGCCGCTGTCGATATGGAAGCGAAGCTCGCATCAGCCGAACCGCTTCCTTCACCTGTCGATGCGGCTGCGCTCGAGGCCGAGATTGCGGAAGCGAATAAGGTGAACGACGAGGTCCGTTCGCGCTCGCAGAAAATCAAACTCGTGGCCGAACACACCGCACTCCAGGTGACGGCCGAAGCGCTCACCGCCACCATGGAAAAACGGACAGCCGACAAGCAAGCTGCAATCGCTGCCGCTGCGATGCCAGCTCCCGGGATCGGCTTCGGTGACGGGTTCGTCACGCTCGCCGGTGTCCCGTTCGAGCAAGCGTCCGACGCCGAACAGCTTCGCGCGTCTATCTCGATCGCGATGGCGCTGAACCCGAAGCTCCGGGTTATCCGGGTCCGTGACGGCTCGCTTCTCGATGAGGACTCGATGAAGATCCTCGGAGAAATGGCGACCGCCGCCGACTTTCAATGCTGGGTTGAGCGCGTGGATTCGTCCGGCAAGGTGGGCTTCGTGATCGAAAATGGAAAGGTCAAGGGTCAAGATGAGAACGTCAGTAGTGCAAGCGCCGAATAAGGCAGTAATTCCGACAGAGATTATCGCGCAGTCGATCAAAGAAATCGCCGATGGAATGCGAAAGCTTCGGTCGGGTCAGATGAACGAGCGCGCGCTTCTACTCCTAATTCAGCACTCCACGCCGTCGCGCATCGGTGTGAGCGCCATTCAAGAAGTTTTAAACGCGCTGTCTGACCTGGAAAAATCGTATCTAAAAAAGAAGGTGAACTGATGGAAATTGAACTCGGAAGCGAAGTAAAATGTAAGGTCACGGGCTTCAAAGGAATTGCGACCAGCCGAACCGTTCACCTAAACGGGTGCGCGCGGATCGGTGTCCAACCGAAGATCGACAAAGACGGAAAACACCCCGACGCATTTTGGATCGACGAACCGCAGCTTGAAGTGCTGAAGCGCGCCGCTGTGAAGGTTCCACCGCGCACGAATAATGGCGGCCCGTCAATGAAAGCGCCGATGCGCTCGAACCCGACGAGGTAAAATGGCCCGCAAAAGAATGTACCGCCCCGGTGAGATCATCACTTCAGTTGATTCGCTCATCCAAGAGATCCACGCGGGGCGGTACATTTATATTCGAGGAAAGGTCCAGCATCCCGGCTGGGTTTCGTCGATGCAGTTTCGCACGGTATTTCTTTACGTCCGTGGCGGCTCTGTCCGCTTCGCTTTGAAGAACGAGCCAGTCCTTCTCGAAGGCCCGGATGGTGGTGAGGAAGATTACCCAGCCAACGATGGAGGATGTAACTGATGAGTACCCCAACCCCCGCCACGGGGGGAGAGAATCTATGAAAAAGGTAAAGTTGATACCTCCGGATAGAAAGCGATGCCAAGCCGAGAAGCCGAATGGGGCGAACGCGTTCACTCTCGGTGGTCGCCCAGGATTTGTTCGATGCGACGCTACTCCGACCTATATCGCGACGGAAATTAAAAAGCCGAAAGGGAGTATGTCGGTTTGCGATTGGTGCGCAGGCGTTCTTAATCAGCAGATGCCAGGTCATGCAACGCTAATGCCGATTGTAAGGAGAAAGAAATGACCAACCCCCCAACCCAAGCCCTACTCAAATCACTCGAAGACTGCGAAGCGGAGGCGTACGCATTCGTTAACCCAATGCCAGAGTGTGAGACAGGAAAAGAGTGCGATCTACTCGGCGCCTTCAAAGCCGGTCACGCCGCTTGCTTCGCGAAACTTGGGAAGGCTTTGGAGGAGGCGATGGCTGTAATCGAATGGACCATTAAAAACCAGGCTGTGGACAGAGAGCAAATCGTCAGAATCAACGAGCATAGTCGCGACAAGTGCCGCGCAATCCTGGGGGGCGAATGAAATACTTAATTTTCCTAGCAGTCATGTTTTCAGCGTGCGCGACTCCGAAGCCGGATGAAGCTTACATCGGACTTATCCGGATGACAGTCCTTGAGGAGTTCGAGAAGCGCGACACGGCTCAATGGAATAGGGAGCAAGCTATCGAGGATAAGAAGCAAGAGGAGAGGGACTTTAACGTCCGGTGCGACTCCAGAGAACTTTCAAAGAAAATACGGGCGGCGGAAGCGCGGGCCAGGAAGGTCGAATGAATCGCGACGGGTATAACCGTCCCCATCGCGTAGCTGCGCGCCGTTAGCTCAGCGGTAGAGCGCCCCTAAACGGGGAGGGTCGCGGGTTCAATCCCCGCACGGCGCCAGCTTTTTTTCCTTAGTGATTCCGGCGCGATACGTTGTCCGATTTCTGTATACAAAACGCAGTACATTTTGTATTATAGGTATATGAGAACGAACAAGACGCACAACGAAACCGAACTTAAGGCCCGCAAGCGCCAAGCGCTTTTAAACAGCGCACTCGCTCACCTAAAGTCTGCCATCGCTGATCTCGAAGAAGCTGACGCATGGACTAAGCAAGACGCCACTCGAATCGCATCCCGAGCTGTCGGTATGCTTACCAGCCAGGTTCGCGGGCTCGGCGCAAAGGACGAAGAATGAAAACGACGGTACATAACGAACTTGAAGCCCGCGCACTGGTCAAAGAACAGCCCGAAAAATATGACGGGTTCGATTTCTACACTCACGACGGCCAATATATTTTCAGCGTAAAGATCATCGACAGCCTCGCGCTCGATATGACCTTCGCCAGTTATTACAAGAAAAAGGAGATCGCGTGAACTTCACGAACACCTTAAAAGCGATGGCCGAGATCCAAGAAAAAAAGGACCAAGAGAAAAAGAAACCAGCCCCAATTCTCGACGGCACGGGATTCTCAGAATTCTGGAAAACGAAATGTCCGGCGCTCCCATGGTTCAAGGCGATGCAAAAATTCCACGCGAAAAAGAAGAAGGAGTCGAAATGAACCCACTAGAAATCGCAAACACGATCCGCGACCAGATTCTAGCGTCCGACCGATCCGCAATGATGGCCTGGGGTTCCCAGCAGCTCGCCGCGCTTCCTGAAAAGCTTCTCGCGCCGGGCAAGGTTCAACTCGGTGGCCTTCAGTTCAAGGTGAACGGCGCGAAGTTCAAAGGGTTCGTAATCGTTCGCCTGATGGGTGACGACACCTATACGATCGTTCTCCGCAAGGTTCGCGGCGCGAAAGTTTCGGACATCAAAACCCTTGACGACGTGTACTGCGACACGCTGATGACCACCATTGACCAGCTTATCGAAAGGGACTGAAATGAAAGCAATCATAGCCATGCTCGCCGCTCTAGTCGTCCTATACGCGATCACTCCGGCCCACGCTGGTATCACCGAATGCGCGAATCTGATTAAGTCCACGAACGCAGACCGGTCAAACGGCGTGATCGTTTCGGTGGCCGGCGTCCGCAAGGGGCAGTTCGCGATGGTGATGGATTCGGGTGCCTCAAAGTCCCAGGGTGCGGCCGAAAAAATTCAGGACTGTCTCGCCGGTATCGGCGTGAACCAGACTGAATTCTTCCTGGTGAAGTCCAAGGGATATTTTAAATGCGGGTACAAGCCGATCAGCCGGGTTTGGATGTGCGGCCAGCCCGAAACGGATCCGAAGCTTACGAAATTTTTCATGCAAGTCTGGAAGGACGGAAAATGAGCAATCAAAACGATCTCCAAAAACAAAGAAACGAATTCATGCAGTCAACTCAAGACCTATCCCTGATGGTGCTCGACCTTCAGAAGCAGAAGGCGGACCTGCTCGAAGCGCTGAAGGCCGCCGAAAAAACGATTGCTGCGCTTGAGGCCAAGTACAAAATCGAACGGAATATGGCGATGAACCATATCCGCGCTGCCATCGCGAAAGCGGAATGCGCATGAGCTACGTCTATATTTGCAGCGAACCAAACCTCTGGACTGTCGGGTTCTACGATCCAAACGGAAATTGGAATCCAGATAGCGATTACTCAAACCGAGACGACGCAGCCGACCGGGTTCATTACCTGAACGGGGGAAATAAAGAATGAAAACCACACCACAAGACAAGCCAAAAATGACGATGGGTAAGCAAGGAATCGGTTTTATTCACTCGAAGGGATCGCTTTTCCTTCGCGAGAACGTCGGGACCGCCGACACCGACGAAGGTCCGGCTTATGAGATGTCTCTTCACGTTGGAAGCCGCGAGCCAATTCTCCAGAGCGTAAAAACCGGGAAGCAATTCACGCTCACCTGGAAACAGCTTCTCGAGCTTGCGGTGAAGGCGGGGATAGACGAATGAAAGGCAAACTCACGAAGACCAGCACGAAGCGATGGGCGATTGAATGCGACGAAGAACCGTTTGAGGAACTCACCAGCGGTTCGCCGGTTGAGGTCAAGATCGGTCGCCATTGGATTTCTGGCCGCGTAGAATATCTCCACCCGCCAAGCGGCGAGGGGAGATACGCGCTTCTCGTTCCGTTTGAGAACGATCCAGAATGCGAACAAATTGTCGAGCTGAAAAAGGGCTGGATTGCGAGGACACCATGAGCGAAACCAAAAAGACGTTTACCGTCGAGTGCGATAACTGCGGTGAGTATTTTCAAGGGAAATACGAAAAAGGAATCTGTAGCCCGTGCGACGACGAAATAAGCGAGGCGAAGGATAAGAAGTTTTACGAGATGCGCCGCGAAGAATGCTTTCAAGCGCTCTTCCAGGTGATGACCACCATCATGGTTCTCCAGGACGCGAAGATCTCGATCCCGGAGTTCCCCTGTTCGGCGGTGAGCTGGATCATCATGGGGAGCGCCGGTCTACCGGATGAAATCAAGAAGCGGTGCGATGAGTTTTTAAAAGTCGCGGGACCAATCGCGCAAGTCGCTCTTGACGCGGCGGCGCGCGCACGTTCAGACTGAAAAAATGTGCGCTGAAATCTGGTTCGTCGTTGTAACGATAATTGTACTGTGTTTTGTGATCTACACGAGGTTTTACTAATGAAGGCACTCACGGCTACGAAATCAGAAATCAAGTTCAAGGTCGCGGCTGAGAAGCGCGCGAAGCGAACTTACCCGCATCAGGTCCGCATCGATGAGGAAATGGAAACCGAGCTTCGCCGTCGCTTGCGCGACATGCCAAAGGGAACCACGGTGTCCGACGTGCTTCGCGTCTCGCTCAAGGTGGCGTGGCGGCTGGTGTGAAAAAATGCTACTGCGTAAAAAATCGGATCGCGACCTGTGGTGACTGCGGTGCGCGAGAGTTCCTTTTTACGCTCGACGAACTTGAGATGATCCAGAACGGACTTTCACTGTATCAATACCAAGACCCGAAGACCGCGAAAAACACCATGCGAACAGCAGAAAAACTGAATGCGAAAATCTGGAAGATGCGCGAAGCTGCGCGCAAGGACTCAAAAAAGTGAAATGCGCCGACCAGCTCTGTCACCGAAACGCAAGGCCCGGATCGAGTTATTGCTCCGATCTTTGTGTCCCCGCCGGAAGTTCCCCATCCCGAAAGCCTACTCGGTACGAACCAGCGACGGACGAATCCTCTTCGGAGGAGGATGGCGAAGACTCGGAACCGTTATTGAACGGCGAAAGGCCGACGCCGCAAGGTACCAATCTGATCCTGCTCGCCGGGAATCGAAGAAACGACAAGCGCGCGAGCGGTACCTCAGAGACCCAGAAAAATCACGCGCCGCAAACATTGAAAAATATAAACGCAAACGAGAGGGAGCCAGTGGAAAACGATACCGAGACTATGACCGAGAACGCGCCCGAGCTAAGGCGCCCGCATACGGAATTAGAAAAAGCATTGCCGAATTTCGCCGGGGAGACATTCAGATCGAAGAGCTTAATCGGCGACTCGGTGAAGCAGTTACACGAGCTGATGAGCGACGTCGGAAACGTGATTCGGAAAAAGGGGACCGACCGGATTGATCCGCAGCTTGTAAACGCGGCATGTAACTGCGCGAAGCAAATCGGATCGCTTCTGAAGCTTCAACTCGAACACGACAAGAATGCAGGTAGGAAATGAGGGGCGCATTGGTTCTGATGCTTTTTGTTTTATCGGGTTGCTCATACGGCGAAAAGCATTGCATCGAGACCTGTAAGACGCGCGGTGATGTACGGTCGCACGGAATTTCGTGTTCATGTAAAGACGGCTCTTACTGGTCTGGAACCGGGCAAATATGACAGCCGCAGATAAGGTCCAAGCGTCGAACGTCTGGGACGCCCGCTACGGCCTCCCCACCATTCCGATCAATAACAACCCGTGGATCTATACGGCTTACGTCTTCGCGCTGGTGAAGATCGTTGACGGTCTCGTTCCGCCTTCATGGTGGGAAGCGCTTCTGAAACACGTTCAGGCGTGTATGACCCCAGAGGGAATTCTTCGCCGTTGGCCGGATGGTGGCGGCTTAAGCCATGACGAACTGATCGGTGCGGCTCACCTGAGCCCGGTCGCCGCGAAGTCGATCATCGTCAGGCTTGAGGAACAGGACGGCCTCTACAGCGATCCGAACGCGGAACAGGAATACTTTTTCAGGTTTGCGTTCCTGATGCCGTACCTCCGCGCGCGCGCCGGGTTCCGGGTTGGACTCGTCTCACAGATCGTCTTCTCGTTTTGCATTCTCCTGCACGGTTGGAGCTACGGGCCGACATCCGGTGACTCGGACACGTTGAAATTTTGGCTGATGGGAATCGAGATGGAGAAGGTCGGTCTTTGCGCGCTCGCCGTTCCGGCGTGGCGAAAGACGATGGCGAAAAAAGGGAGAAGCCTTAAGAGCATTTTCAGCACGACGTACCTGACCGAGTGTCCGGTTCTCGGTGAGATTGCGCCGGAGACTTTGTGATCTACATCGAATGCACGATCTGCAAAGGCCAAGGCGAAATAATAGTTCGCCGCGAGGACGGAACTTACGACACCTGTGAATGCGCGCTCTGTACGGGCACCGGACGAATTGAAAACACCGAAGAGAATTGGGAACATGCCTAAGAAAATTACCGGCTGCTGCACGAAACACAAGGCGCTGAAACGCGCCGTCACCCGGTACCTTGACCTGAAAACGAAAGTGATCGCAATCAAGGACGGAGCCGACGACGAAAAGAACCTGACACCGGAACAGCGGCAGACGGTGATCGAGTATTACAAGGCGCTCACTGAATTGCGCGAACTAAACGAGGAGCACACATGAGCGATAAAAAAACGAGATGGGTTTTCTGGGCAAAATACTCTTCGCAGTTCCGCGTCGATAAAGAGACGCCGCGATTCGCAGACGACGCCGGTCGGGACGCGTACCTGAAGAGCGTCGGCGCTTCGATCTTCACCTGCTACCGGAAGCTCGTCAGCGAACAGGAATTCGCCGACACCGTTGAAGCGTCGGTTCCAAAACCAGGCGTTGCGGAGATGGCCGGGAGAACGGCGACCGTATGACCGACCGTGACCGCGAACGCCGCGACGCCATCCAGCATTCGATCGACGTGATGAAACGGCGGATCGCGATCATCGACGCGAAGCCTTCGCCGACGAACAAGGAAACGATCGAGCGCGAAATGCTGATCGACTGTGTCGGGCGCGGCGAGCGAGAGCTTTCTCCGGTCAGCGGCGGCATTCGGCCGCGCGAGTCCGTGTGACCCCGGACGGCCCGCTCCGCTTCGTCTGTGACGACATGCGGCACCTGATCTGCGAACCGTATTCGATCGAGAACCTTCACCGGATGGCGCGGGAGCTCGGCATCGGCGCATGGTGGTTTCACCAGGGGCGCTTCCCGCATTACGACATTCCGAAGCGGCGGATCGAACAGATCACCGCGAAATGCGTCCTGGTTGACCCACGCGAGATCGTACGGATCATCTGCGAGGCGCGCGGGTCTTTCGCCGAAGGCCACCTGCCGGAGCGGTAATAAAAAACCCCGGACCTTTCGATCCAGGGTTAAATGCCTGTTTTTACGCCCAGGCTTTTGGCATCGCCTTGAAGCGTTCCGAACGAACGTGTTCCGCGATTGCTCGCTAACTGCGCCAACGTACTGACCAAGGTCTGATCCTTGAAATTTAAAAACCCCCGAGTCTTTCGATCCGGGGGTTATGCCCTCGATTTTATAGCCTGCTTGGGTCTGCGGGGCGCGAGACTCACTTGACTCGTGGCTACTTGAGGAAGGGCCTATCGAGTTTGGCCTCTTCATTCACGCGGCGCTATTCGATTGCTCGATGCTGACCCGGCTCGACGAAACAGATCCCTTGGTACCGCCGGTCTGTTCAAAAAACAAGGACCATAATATGGTCTTTTACCGGTTGCGTTATTATATCATTTTTCGATATAATTTATGCACGTTGCGCCGCGTGGTTCACTTCTGGTTCACACCCATCACGCGTATAAGCGCGGACACTCGTTATGTTTTTGGTTAGGCGTTATTTTTACGCGCCAACGAAATGCGTCATAACTATTTGAAATCATTCGATATTAAATTAAAGTGACCGTAAGGCTCAGAAAAGCGATCCGCTTTTGTCTGTGACGCTTTGAGTCGGTTATGGTAGGAGTTCACATATGCCCACCCTCACCGTCCGCGAGATCAAGGAATCCACCTGTCCACCCGATAAGCGATCGGTCTACCTTTGGGACGACAACCCGACCGGCTTCGGGGTTCGGGTTAGCTCGGGAGGACGTAAGGCGTATATCGTCACCTACCGCACACATGGGGGCGTACAGCGGTTCCTGACCTTCTCCCCGACGAACGTCTCGACGCTCGATCAAGCGCGCCAATGGGCAAAGGACACGCTCTACCGGGTTGCCCACGGCGAAGATCCGGCAGGGGAAAAGTTCGCACTCAGGTCCGGGCCCGGAATGGCCGAGCTTCGCGACCGGCACATGAGCGAACACGTCGCAGCCTATACGAAGCGATCGACGGCGCTTGAGTACCGGCGCCTCTGGAAGCGAATCGAGGAAACCCCATTTTGGAAGCTCCGCGTTAATCAGGTGACCTATGGGGATGTCTTGAAGCTGCACGCGGGAATGATTAAGACCCCCATCCAAGCGAACTGCATTATCCGAATGCTCATCAAGGCATTCGCGCTCTGTGAGGTCTGGGGGTGGCGCCAGCGGAATTCAAACCCGACCGAAGACGTGGCTTACTATCCGCAGCGCCGCCGGACGGCCACGGCGAGTCCAGAGGAGTTCGAACGGCTGGGAACGGCGATCGCCGAGTATCCGAATGAGCGTGTCAAACTGGCGCTCAAACTTTACCTGGCCACCGGCTGTCGAAAGACTGAGATCCTGCGCGCTCAATTTCAGCATGTCGATCATCACAGGAAAATGCTTTTCCTACCCGAAACAAAGAGCGGTGGCCTCGACGGTGAATGGGTGAACCTTCCTGACTGGGTGCTTGAGGAGATTCTTGCGGCGCAATCTGGATCGAATGGGAGTCCGTTTATATTCCCGGGGCGATTTTCAAAGAGACCATTCGCTGGGATCTACTTACATTGGCAAAAAATTCGGGTTTCCGCCGGTCTACCGAAGCTAAGAATTCACGACCTTCGCCACATCTTCGCGTCCAACGCGCACGAGTCCGGGGCGTCCCAAAGACTGATCGCCTCAATGCTTAGACACAAGCATCTGAATTCAACCGCGAGATATATCCACGCCAGAGATTCGGTGGTCCGAGATGCCGCCATTGAAAACGCAAACCAGATCCGAGACGCACTTGAGGGAAAGAAAAAACCCCCGACCAGCTAGGCACAGGTCAGGGGCAACGACGGGCGCGCGGATCATAAGCCCGAGCATCCGAACTTTAATTCTTTTTTGGTTCCGAAACCTTCTGGGTGTCCTTGGTCCAAGGCTCACCGGTTTTCATAAACGATCGGATCTCTTCGGCGTACTGGGTCATTGCGCGACGGATTTCTTCCATGTTCGCGACGCCGGTATTCTTAGCCGTCGTCAGGATCTCGTTCAGAACGGTTTCGAGCTTCGTGAATTTTTCGGTCAGCGCAGTGTTCGACTTCTCAAGCGTCTCGATCCGGTTCGTAAGCCCGGTGACCTGAAGAAGAACGAACGACTGCGCCGCCGACTTGGCTAGACCGTAAGCCCATTTTAAAATCGGAATGATCGCGAGAGTCATCAGAACTTGGATGACACTCAGGATGTCTGCGACTGATAATCCCTTTTCCATTTGAGCTCCGTTGGTGAGAGAAATTAGTGAGGACCGTCGCACATGATCGAGATCGGTTCATCTTGAGCCGAGTTCGACGAGTTATACATTCCGATGCTTACGCTCGTCGCCGAGGTGACCGCGCATTCAGGAGCATGGAGTCCGGCGATCCGGGATACTGAGCAGACGCATACAGGCTTACCGGAGAAACCTGACATCGTCCCGGTGTAGGTCCCGGCCGATGCACGCGTCACGGTAATCCAGCTCGCGCTCGAATTATAGACCGTGCACGGAGATGATCCGCAACCCGTTCCTTCGGAGGAGCTATCGGCGATGAGCGCCGATTCCCCGTATCGAGCTCCCGATCCCTGCGTCGTTCGCAACCCCTTGAAGACCTGCATGTTCGTCGAGCCGCCGTCGATCGAGACGACCGAAAACGAAGTCGGGAAGAAAGTACCGGTGCCGCCGCTGACTTTTCCGTATAGCTGAAACGTGGTCGTTAATGAGTTGGCGGTATAGTTCCCGCAAGCTCCCATGGATGACTGGTATCCAGGAGAGCCGGTGGGCTGGTCGATCGATTGTTCGCCAGTGATGCTAGTTCCAGATCCGTCTACGAGCTTCACATTGATAAGATCGCCGGCAGTACTGTTATAAAAGTATCCGGAGAAACAAGCGAGATAGGTGCCGGTTCTTGGAAGCGAACATGTCACTCCGAGAGAGCTTGAAGCAGCCGTACACGTCAGGTTTTTAGAGGTAGTCGTCGAAATAGCGCCAGTCAGCGACGTGCTAACCACGCCGTAGCTGGTCGACGTTGTGGACGCATTTAATGTCGAGGTTCCGCTCCAGTTGACCGAAGAAGAATCCGCGCGGACGGCGGTTTCTTGGCCGGATGGGAAGTAGTAAACCGAAACTTCGAATCCAGATTGATTTGTCTGTGAATCTAAAATTTGGGCATCAGTTCCGGTGATACCGCAAGAAGATTGAATTTGAATCGTCGTATTTCCAGCAGGCGCTGTAGAGTAATTGAACTCACCCTCAATCATTGGAGACGATACAGTTTGAGCCGAGACCTGACCGGTAACCTGAGCGATAACCGTGCTATTGGTTCCGTCTGAAAATCTGAATCCGCAGTTTTCATTTCCCGTTACACGGAAAGAACTCTTTGCAACAATTCGATAAATCCCCGGACCTCCAGATGGAAGAATAAATCCTGGAATTTTAGTTGCGGGTACAGAGATGGCACCTGACGCAGTTGGGGTCGGGCAAGAACTTTGCGCCGCAAAATTTGCCGGCGTAGTCGTGCTGCTTCCAGTCCAAACGCAAGATGCCGTCGGGGCATATGATACGCTCCCGATCCATCGCGCCTGACTAACCTGCGACGTATTGAAACCAATCCCATCAAAGGCATCGTCCCAGTAAATCGGACTCGAAGGAGTCGAAGCCGCCGCAGAGACCTGAAGCTTCACCGTCGTTCCCGTCGTCTGACACGGAAACGGGACATTCACCAGCTTGTAAGTCGAAGAAGAGTCGAGCGTCGCGGTTCCAAGAACCGTCGAGCCGGTCATCGCGTTCACGATATATTTATTCGTACCTTCAGCGGTCTTGTAATACAGAGCCGCCGAGCATCCGTTGTTCCCTTCCATCCCGCCGAGCGTTGCATACGCATCTGACGTGACGGTCTGACCACCGGCTGAAGGTGTGAACGAGAACGCAGCCGCTCCGCTATTCACGTTCGCAGCGGTCGTCGTCGTGGTGAAGGTACCGCCCGAAGCGGTCCAATTCGCGACTCCAGATTCAGCGTCAGGGTTATCGCTCAGGAGGTTGACCCCGCCGGAACCACCGCCGCCGCCTGAACCGAACGCTTTGAAGCTTACGCCGTCGTTCGCGAACTTAAGTTTTCCGGCGCTGTTATCCCATTTGATGACTGGGTTCGCGGCGCCTGACCCCTTATTGATGACGATGCTTCGATCAGCAGCGGTCGGTTTTCCGAGAGTGATCTTGTCAGACCCGATCGGATAGTTCGTTGCGGCGAAAGCTGAACCGGCCAAAATGAGCGCGGCGAAAAGAGCAGGGATTTTCTTGAAGTTCATAAGTTCCTCCTTAGAGCGCGAAGCGCGAAACTTTATAGGCAATCGTGGCGGCGTAATTCGTGCCGGTCATGTTGTTCGCGACGATGGAAATTTGACCGGTTGAAGAGTTGATCGAAAAGGTGCACCCATGGTCATCACCCGACTCATCGCCGTTCGGACCAAGGATCACCCAGGCGCCAGCGATGTAAGCAGCCTTCAGAACGCCGCTATACATTCCGTTGAATGAATCGGTCTTACGACGGAGGTCGAATTTTACTTCAGCGCTCCGGTAGACCGCGCTGTCAAAAAGCAACCCAGTGATCGCGGTCGTCGCGTTGTTCGGAACGACGAATGCGGCCGCTTCGAGAGTATTATTTATCAGGATCGCGAGCGCCGCGAGAAGCTGAGCGTTGCTCGTTTTGTCGAGCGCGATTCCGGCGGCGGCGATGACTGCGGTGAGTTCACCCTGAACCGCGTTCAGCCATTCGTACGTCACGATCGTGGATGGTTGACCCAGTGAAGGATCGCCAGGGCTGAAGAACCCGACGACATCGCCGACTGCTCTCTCCGCTGGTTTCGAAACGACTGCGCCGACTGAGTCAATCTTATGCATAGGTTCTCTCCATGATCTTGCTACGAATCCGAATAGGCGAAAATCACAATTCGAGATCCACGGTTCTTTTTATTAATGACGCATTCCAGCAGGTCGTTTGAATACTTGACGAGGAGGTCTTCAGCCTTACCCGTCTCGGCCGAAAAATATATCGGGTTCAGCGTGCTCGTGTTTACCTGCCAGGTAAAATCCCAGTCGCCGCCGGCCACCGGGTCTTCGGCGCTCGAACGATCAGCCCTGAACGCCCTGAACTCCGTGATCGTGATCGTATATCCGAGAGCCGCAGCGAGGTCGATATAATCCTGCCTCGATATACCGCCGCGAGTCGTCAGCCGCTCAAGGATCTGGCGCCTTCTCTCAGACGTGTTCGGCGCTGTACCGGTACAGTCATCAGGAAGAGCCAGGTAAGACTCCCACCAATCGATCGTTTCGGAAGCCGAGCGAGGATCCGATTCGGTAAGCAGAACGTCGATCCGCTGATCTATTCGCTCAAGCTCGCGCGCGACCGCCCACGAAACTGCGTCCATCAGCGAACCAGACGTGCGGTTCCATGCTTTCCCTTGCGGTAAAAGCTTGTGGAGCATCTTTAAGAATTGGTCCGCTGTCCTTGCCATTTTATTTTAAGCCCATGTGATGGTTCCCATGGTCGTGAGTTGACCGGCGGTCGTCGTTACGTCAGCCGAAGGCGAGGTGAGGTCGTGATCAACTTCTCCGGCTGCGAGCGAAATCGCTTCCTGGATATGACTGAGCTTCAGCGTTCCGGCTGGTTCTGCTTCACGCTTAATTAAGTCGGCAAGCTCAGCCGTGATCGCCGCACGAACCGCTGGCGTGTCAACGTCGATAAGCTGAATCGAAAAATTAAGAGGGACAGACGTCGGAGCAAAGACCGTCGGGTCATCGGTGGTCGGCCTGAGTGTGTCGATATACGCCTGAACTTCCGCAACCTTAGTCGAGTCTGGAATGATGTCGGTCTCGTTGTCCTGTACGAACGTCAGGCCGACCGTAGATGGACCCAGGTATTTCGAGTATCCCCACGCGCGCGTAACGCCAGGAACTTCCTTTGCCCATCGCTCGTAATCGGGAATCGTTCCGCCTTGCGGCGCTCTGCGAACGCGTTCGAGATACCGCGCTCTGAAGTCCTCAAGAGATTCTTCGTCGATCCCATTCGCGATTCCGCCGTCACCGACCGTCGCCGTACTCGAGACGCCTGAGAGTGGAGACACCGCGTTCAGTGAAACCGCTGCGTCTGTGTTTCCGGAGATCCCCGCAACCTGCGCTTTCATGTTGATCGAGACCGAGCCTGAAGCGATTACGCCGGTTTCGGTTGAAGAAAAAAGGACACCGTCTGAACGCTGCATGACGAAATCTACCGGGACCACGCCACCATCTGCGCCGACGAAAACGACAGCTCCCTCAGCGAACCCGGCTGGCTTTTGGGTCACTCCGAACTGCGAAGCGAGCCTGACCATGTACTCGTCCTCAGCCTGGTCACCAAAAATCTGGCGCGAGAAGAATTCGATCGCGCCGTAAAGCAGGTGAACCGCTCCGGCGATCACGATCGCGAGAACAGCGATAACCGACCGGCGAAGGGTTGCGCTCCCAGAAGTAAGCCGCGACTCAAGGTCTGATTTTACCCTGGCGACGATCTGCGAAATTGTAGGTCTTAGAAATGGCATCGGTGATCCTTATGATTTTATTTTGCCAGAGCTTGGCCCCAGATGATTGAGTATTTAAAAGCCTGACCGGTCTTCGGCTTCGTAATGTCGACAGATAACTGCCATACGCCACGCGAAGGGAATTGACAGTCCACGTCAATCGCACTCGCGACGCCGTCGTCGATCAACCATTTCAAAGCCTCTTCGGCATATTCGATCGCCTTCATGCGAACTTCTTCGGTCTGCTTTTCGCGGTCAAGCAGCCAGAGTTTCGAGCCGATCTTGTCACCCGATACGGTTCCGAATTCCTCGCCGAACCAGCCGCGACGATCGGTTTCTCCGGGCGGAAGCTCGACAACCTCGGCGCGTGCGTCAGTAAAAAGCGAAACGGCGATCGCGGTTTCCAGACCCTCTTCGAGAGCAAGATCGGTCGATCCCGGCAGCGAGGCCAGATCAAACATCACCGCGTCTTCATCCCATACGAGTTTCAGGTCGCTCATCTCGTTCCTTACATTTGAGGGCTTGGGTCAGGCACCCCACCATGGGCGTGCGAGTTATATTTCGTTCTCATTCCAGCCATTGAACCGACCGAATCGTTTACGTTTCCAGACGCAGCGACGTTCACCGCGCTCACGTCCCCAGTCGCTTCGATGCTTCCAGATACTTTCATCGTACCAGCGGCAGGAGCCGCCCCGCCAGCGCCTATTCCTGCGCAGGTTATAAGCCCGGTGACCGCAAGAAGCGGTGTCGTCATACTCACCATGGTCGTCGCGATCACGTCCACTTCAGGACTGGTCGCTTGAATTTTCACCGACGCATTCGCTTCAATATTCGGTGCGGTCACTTTGACCTTACCACCGGCAGTTATTTCAACGTCAAGAGGGGTGGTGATGTCGATCTTTGCGCGAGCGATTTTTACGAATTGCCCCTGGTCATCGTAGAGGCACGCTTCTCCGTTCTCGAGCTTGACCCGGTACCTTCCGTCATCGGTCGCTATAATTACCGGATGGTCGCGCGATCCGTTTACCGTGATGACGACGGCTTGCGCACCCGCAAGCGGCCGAGACGTGAAGCCGTATTCCTGAATCTGGTCCACACCGTCTAGAGTGTCTTCGGCCATCACCGCGATCTGGGCTTTCCGAATCGCACCGGAGTCGTCGGTTGATTTGATTACCGCGCGCGCGACCACCTGCATGATGCGTCGATAGAGCGGTTCGAGAATTCTTTTTAAATCGCGCTCTTTCATTACCCGCCCTGCCTGTCTTGGCGAATACGACCACCGAGACCTGGATCTTCGTTCGTGACCGGCTCAGGAATGAACGCGTCCTTTCGGTCAAGCGAAAGCGTGGCGATCGATCCAGACGAAGAACTGAGGTGATACGACACCTCAGAGATGAGCCGTTCTTCGTTCAGGTTCAACCATGGTGCAACGACTTTTACGATCTGATTCGGTTGCCAGAGTTTTCCGTCGCTCTGTACCCAGCCCTGAACGGTCGCGGAAACCGGCTCACCCTTCGCGGCGCGGGATTTCGCTTCCCATTGCGCGCGCGTCATCGCTTCTTTTGTCGTCGCTCCGGTTTCGCAGAGCATGATTTTCGGCCTGTATCTTAAGACCCCTGCGTCCTTCGCGGTACCCATGACGAAAAAATCCTGGTCTGGATTCGTCTGGTTTTGAATCTGCGCGCCGAGCCCCTGACCCTTCACCTTATAAACCGAGAAGCGATCGATCCCGTCGTCTATGCGGTCGATGGTCAAAAGATTCTGTCCAAGAACGAGTGCCGTTGTCGCGCGATCGTGTCCAGGTCTGGTGATGAGAAGATTTCCAAGCCCATCGGTCGTAAGCAAGACGCCCTTTTTCCTGGCGAGTTTTTCGAGAAATTCAAACGCGCTTTCGCCGGTCTGAAGAGACGCGACTTCGATCACGCCGAGCGCAGCGACTTGAGCAATCACTTTAATTCCGAATTGCTTTGCGATCTGCGTGGCGATCGTCGGGAGGCTGATATTTATGAACTGACTTTTATTCAGGTCAACCGATGAGTCCACCATGTCACACGTTTTATCGCGCCCTGAAATGGCTATGCTTTTATCGGTCGCTGAAACAGACAGCTTCACCATGTCAACGAAGCCGGTGACGACTGGTTCGCCATTGACCAGAATCTGCGCTTCGTCGCCGCGCTTAATCGGCCATGACTTTTGATGCGCGCTCCACCGGTCGGTAATTGCAAGGTCAAAAGAACCAGAGAGCGACTTCAGTGATCGCCTTACGTCACACTCTTTCCAGCCGCCGTAGATCTGGCCGTTTATTTTTGCCTCGACCTTTGAAAGAGACATCAGCCCTCCTCGGTCAGGAGGACTTCGACGGCTTTTCCTGCGGCGATAAATCCGGGCGTTCTAAGATTGTTTCGCGCGACGATGTCGAGTTCCTTTTCAACCGAGCCATATACCTCATAGGCTATGGTCAAGCTGGTCGAAGTTTCCTTCGGAACAACGCTCGAAACGATCGCGAGATTAGCCGCGTCGCCAGGAATGTGCGTCACCATCTGAACTTTTAAATCCCGAAGAGCTGCGTAAATTTCATCGCTCGTCGTCACGTCGCTTTCATTGTCGATTGCGTCGAGCATGAACTGACGGACAGCGGTCGCGTCGTTCGTGCTTTCGAAAGGAATCTGGACCGCAGCCACCGCCGCTTCGGATAGAGCGAGGATTCTAACTGACGAATTTATCTGCTCTTGATTCGTTCGCTGCTGGTCTCTGGTCGCCGTGTCACCGACGATCGGAGCGTCGCCGTTTCCGTAAGTGACCAGACCGCCGCCGGCCTCAAACCCAGATCGCTTATTCGTTACAGCATCGAAGATCACTGAAAAGGAATTTTCGACCTGATCGAAAAGAGCGCCAGGTGTTCCGATTAGAACGTCGGCCTGACCCCGGAGCACTTGAATTTCCGCAGCCGCCGCTGCGCTCGACGCCAGGATTCCACCCGAGTGATCCTGCATGGTTTCAAGCGCGCTCGACGTATCGCGGATCTTTGACGCTGCGGAATCTAGGATGAATTGCGGTTGCTGCGCGACCGAAAATGTCTGGGTGAATTCTTTATATTTTGCAGCAACGAGAGAATCGGCCGCAGCGCTAGTCGCGGAAAGTGCGTCAACCTTTGAGTCAGGGAAAAGCTCGGTTCCAGACTCGACGAATGAGAACGTAAATTTTACGAAGCCACCTTCTCGGGTGGTCTCCATGACAGAGAAGTCAAAACAGTTTACGATCTTCCGTCCAAAATACGGATGGATCAATTCACCAGCGCCGTCAGCTTCGGCGGCGTCCGTGAGCTTGTCACGGTTCGGCATGTAATCGGCGCCGACAAGGTAAGCCTCAACCGAATACTTTCGCCCCTTACGTCCGGTATCTTCGGTAAACGGATCGTTCCGCTGCGCGAATTCGTGCTGAATCCCGCGACGACCGCCGGAAAGAGTATGCGACTCGACCAGAAAAGGAATCCCACGGAAGCTTGCCGGTCTTAGATTTTTTTTCCATTGTGGGTCGGCCATTATCTTATTTCCTTAAAACTGAAATGCGTTCGCCATTCCTCGGGTCACGTCGATCGGTGCCTCCGCTTTTTCGGTGACGATGTTTACGCCCTTCGGGACGTTTTTAAAATCAACAGAAAGTTTATTTTCGGTGCGATTCAATCCGCTCGCGCCCTGTGTTCTAACCGTGTTTCCGGCAGAACCGGTTTGCGGCTGGTCTCCGGCGCGCGCCATGGCTTGCGTGTCGGCCTGGCTCATCGTTGTCCCAGGCGTGAAGAATGATCCGACCGAAGTCGCGATGTCTTTGATCTGCTGCCAGGTCCAAAGAAGTCCCTGCATGACTTTGTCCCAGTTCGCAATGGCGAGAACGATCGCGGCGACTCCGAGAATGATCCAACCGATCGGCGTCGTAAGAAGGGAAAGAGAGAGCGCCTGGACAGCGGTGATTAATCCCCAAACTGGACCGGCGAGCTTCGCGACGATCAAGCCCCAGGTGACGAACTTCACGCCGCCAGGCCCAAGGAATGAAATGATCGAATTAAAAACCGAACCGACAATCGCCATCACACCGATAAAACCCTGGAGCGCGCTCATCGCCGTCTTCAGCATCGAAGGAAGATTGACCGCAAATTGCTTTGCCCAGTCGAGGATCGCGCCTTTGTTTTCGTTGATCGTGACGAGAAGACCCTGAAACATATCGGTGAAAACCGGCATGATTTCGGCTCCGACCAAGTCGCGAAGTCGTGTCAGCGTGAGCGTGATAACTCCCCATGCCTTTTCAAATTTATCTGCGCGTTGAAGAGCTTCAGGACCGACGATCAAACCGGCGGCTTTCGCAGCGTTTACCGAGCCAGGAATATCCTTCAAGACCTCGACGAGTTTCGCGCCTTCTTTTCCGAAGAGCTGCATTGCGACTGCGTTCCGAAGCGCAGGGTTTTTAATCTTTTCCATCTCCGCGCCGGTACGAGCGAGGATCTGATCCATATTCATCGTCTTCAGGTCGTTAATCGAAAAACCAAAAGCCTGAAAGACGCCGACCGATTCCCCGACGCCCTTCTGCGCGTCACCGACGTTCTTGGAGAACTTATTCATGATCGGTCCAAGGTCATCGAGTTCGAAGCCAGCTTTCGCAGCCGCGTATTGAATCCCCTGGAAGACGGTCGTTGAAATTCCACTCTGCTGAGATATGTCGTTGATCGCCTGAAGCGAATTCCCTGCGCCGAGAACAAAATACCTGAACGCTCCCGCAGCCGCCAAACCGACGCCACCGAGAACCTTTCCGATGTCGAGGAACGCGCTCATTAGGTGGCCGGTTGCTTTTCCGACCTCGGTAATCTGCTCGCCGATTCTACTCGCGCCTGATTCGCGTCCAAGGTTTGCGAATGCCTCGCCGACATCGCGGAAAGGTTTGGTGAGCTTCGCGACGCGCTGATTGATCTCCATCACCTTGTAAGTGAGGTTATCGACCGCTCCAATTACGAATGAGAGTCTAAACTCGCGTCCGCTCAAGTAATTCCTTTCGCGCCTTTCGCTTGTTCATTCACGAACCACTCAACCCTCTTGAACCAGAACCTTACTTCTTCGCCTTCCATTTCAAGAATCTCTGCCGGTCCGAAATGAAATATCCCCGCAAGAGCCGCTATTGCGTCGCGCCAGTCTTTTGGGAATTCGGCAAAAAATCTTGGACCACTCCAACGATTTCCATAACGTCTTCAGCGTCCATCTCGTCGATCGTGCTCGGTGGCACGCCGCCGATTCGAGCGGCCAGATCGAGAATGTCACTCGTTGCCGGTTCAGGTGGAAGGAGCCGAAGATCCTTTCCTTTCGGGCGACGGAATTTAATCTCGGTGATCTGCTCGGAGCCGACGTTGAATGGGTGCTTGAGAGTTATGGTCTTTACGATTTTCGGTGCTTCACTCATGGGTGCTTCCTTTAGTTTTGGGTGCGCTCTCTAGGTATGGGACCGCAGAGAGCGCACCTTTGTCGCTTAGAAAGCCGCGCACATTCCCCGTGCGCGCAGGCTAACTTAGCGAACTTCTTCGATGCTTGTTCCTTCGAACCGCACCGCTATGTTTCCTTCTTCGCTTCCCGTCACGCCGTCTCCGGCATACCAGGCACCTCGAAGAACGATGACTTTTCCGTTCGCGAGTTCAAGCGTCACCGTTGCGTCGGTAAGCTTGATCAATGATTTTGCGTCGAGATCGATCGAGTCGGTGATTTCACCCTCGATGTACGGAATGACCGGCAATTCTTTATAGCCGTGAATCCCGTCAGATCCGACGATCCCTTCTTTTTTCGAGTCGAGTAAAGAGTAAGTAAACTCACCCTTCGCCGAAAGCTGCGCGCCGTCGACTTTGACGAATACAATTCCGCCTCTACGTTGTCCCATTTAAATTTCCCCCTTAGAGAATGAAGGCGAAGCGCGCGGCTCCGACGACGAGTTGATTCATCAAGTTCGGTGCCAGCAAGAAGTCCAACCGATTCACATCGGTGATGTTCCGCTCGACGATGAGCGCAGCCTTGAACCCGTCGAGATCTTCGACGAGCCCGAGCTCCATCCAGCCTTGGTAAAGCGCGATACATTCGGCTTTCCCGACCTTCGGAGTGATGACCGCTTGTCCCGGAGGCACCCGATAGGTGTCGTCGGCGAGCTTGTGGCGCGGGTATTTCCGCATGAAGTATGCCCTGAAATCGTACCGAATGTACGAGTTCGTCAGGATCGTATTCACATCGAGATACGACGGATCTGGCGCACCGAGAGGGTTCTCTTGGTACATCGTGATCGCCCGTTCGATCCGAACCTTACCGCCGGAGTCAACATAGCTGGTCGCGATCCCGGCGAAGAGGAGAAGATTCCGCTCTTGCATCGTGAACCGATCGGCCAACGCCGGAGGAATCGCACCGAGTTGCTCGAGAGTTTGGAACGGACGAGCCGGGTCGATATTCCCGTAGAAGGCGATGAGAGCGGCCTTCCCTGCGGCGAATTCGTAAGGGCTGTCCGGGTGAAGATACATTCCGAAGCAGGTCACGAACGGCGAATTCCGGGTCGCGCCGTAAGTCAGGAGCGTTCCGTGCGCGGCTTGCTTTGCCGTGATCGCGAGACCGTCGAGAGGACGGCTTGGTCCCCACCGATCGGTCAGTTCGGTTTCGATCGCGGTAAGCGACACGGTGTCGTTATACGCGCAAGCGATGATGTTGTACTGCTCATCACCCATCGCGGAGATCGCCGAGGTCAGAACCGGGTTCAGCGTTCCGCTCGAAAGCTGCGTCACGACGCAGGTGATTCCGGCAGGAAGAGCTTCTCCGTCGTTCATGTTCAGGCGAACGTCGACTTCATTTCCGCAAAGACCCTTATGCTTGAAAAGGATCGGCGCGGTCGAAGTCGAGATCGTTCCGGCTTCGACTGGGTAAGTGCTTTCGGCGTTGATCGCCGCGATCACCGCTGCGGCCACGTCTGCGGCAGCGTCGCCGCTCGCGACTGGAACTGAAAGCGTCCGACCATTCGCGTAGAGGTTGATCGCTCCGGCAGCGGTGGCAGAACCACCGAACTCAAGCGAGCCAGCGGCCTTCGTTCCAGAGCCGTTGTCGGCTTGTGGAATTACCGTCAGTCCGGTTTGCTTATTGTTTTTGAACCATCGGTCGCACATATGCGAGAGCATCGAACCAGAACCGAAGAGCGTCTCGGCTTGCTTTGCCGAAGTCACCGTCACCGGCAGAGCGGCTGTCGCGGTTCCGGTTGAAAGCATTTGACCGAGCATCAGAGCCTTATACGCTTGGAGCGTCGGCCCTTTCACCGCTGCAGTGTTGTCGAATTCAACGAAAAAGAACGGGGTTCGATTCGCGGCTGGAACTTGATTAAACGAAATACCCATGATTTATTTCTCCTCTTTTTCGGAATCCTGTACCGGCTTGTCGGCTTTTGGTTGAATTGGTTTGAGCTTTTTTTGCTCGGGAACCGGAGAGATTTCCGGTTCTTTTTCGACCACATCACCGGATTGAATCCGACGATGCCAATAGGTCGTAATCATGTTCACTTTAATTCCGTCAGGTCCAACGATTCGCTTTGAGTCTGGACAGAGAACCGTTCGGCCTGGGCATGGAACAAGAATTTTCATAAACCGATTTTCCTTATGTTTGCGCCGGTTTGATGTCATCGACGATCTTAGGCGTATCCGTTAAGCCCGGTGCCGGTTTCATCTCGGTATGAGCCGTCACAAAATCGTCAAGACCTGCGCTCGCTTCATCTCCGGGTGCGAAAGTGAAATAGGTAATTACCCAAGTCATTCTCGCGAGCGCTTGCACGCTCCGGCCATCCACGTCCAATTCAATTTCAGTGTCTCCGAGGACAGTATCAGAAACAACATCGTCAAGCGTCTCATTCACAAAAAGAGCTTTTTCGATCTTCCGCGTCAGGAGGTCGATCGTGTCGTCTGCGGCGTCGTCGGCCTTGACGTAAACGTCCAAGAAAAGATTCAGGGTCCGCTTATATTCGCGCGGCGCGACATTGAAGATTTCAGCCGACTCGTTCTTCGTGTAAATGTTCGCCGCTGGCATCTCGACTTCCCACATCGGCTTCATGCGGTTCTCGAAGACCCGACCAAGAGCCGGATCCGAAACGCCGCCAAACTCTGAGACCGCAGCTTTGATGATCGAGAGGACTTTCGTGCGGATGTCTTTCCGATTCGTTTGCTCAGCCATCGTCGATCTCGTTCATGATGATGACGGCCCCTGCTTCGCCGTCAGGGCGATATTCGTCGACGGTATAGGTAATCGCACCGACCTGGATGCGATCGCCTGGGCCTGGGGTAATCGACGCAGCGACGAGGTCGGCCACGCGCACGCCCATCTGTGGGCCGATCGACTGAACCGGAGCTGAGTCAATGATCTGGACGGTCACGAAAGCGGCGTCGAAAATACCCTTCATTGAGACGCCAGAGCCGACCTTTGGCAGATAGGTGAACGGAGTCGTGAACGTGTCACGACAAGTCTTCATCACCCCATCAGTCATTTTCTGCCATCGACCCATTCAATTCCCTTAAGTAAAAACGGGGAGGCGGGCGAAACCCACCCCCCCGAGAATTATTTCAACGACCGAAAATTAAGCGGTCGTATCTCTCGTGAACGCATGGAGCTTTGCGACGACGGTCGTCGCTGAGCTGCCGGCGGTCTCCATCGAGATTGCGACCGGCTTGTTCGTCGAAGCGGTTTCGGTGAGCTTTTTCCCAGAGTCGTCCCAGAAAAGAATCTGACCTGGGTCGAACGTGTCCGAGGTTGTTTTCGGAAGGGTAAAAACGCCTTCGATCGCCATCGGGAAACCGGTGTCCCCGTTGGCTCCGTCCTTCACAGCCACACCGAGGATGTCGCCGATTAGGAGTGGAGCTCCAGAAACGATGTCTGCCCCGAGGGTGATCTCAATCTCTTTTCCATTCGAAATATAGTTCTTCATCTAGACCCTTTCTTTTCCTCGTCAGAGGATTTTCTTAGCTCGACGCTTGGAGACCGGCGGCCTTAAGGGCGGCGATCTCGGCGTTGAATGCGGTTTGAAGTTCTTTCAGCGCGAGATTCGTGCTGAGCGCGAGAGCGGCGACAGCGGTATCCACGTCGGACGCCGCAGGTGTCATAGTTCCACCGCAAGCTGCGGCAGCGACATCAACCATCGTTCCGGCCACGGTTCCCGTAAGGGTGCCACCCAGAGCAGCGACGTTCGCCGCTTGAGTAAGATTTCCCGGTTCGGTATCACCGAGGGCGATGAGCTTCACCTGAACGAGATTGCTCGCGGCCGCTTTCATCGCGACACCCATCAGAGTGTTCGTGCTTCCGGTCGCCGTTGCGGCTGAACCATTCCAGTAAACTCGCGCGCCTTGCGCGATTGCGCCGGTCGAGACGACTTCGAAGACGCCTTCGAGTTCAATCGGGATAATGTCTCCAGATACGCCGCTCTTCGTGGCGATCCCGCATCCGATTCCGGCAATCGCAACCACGTCACCGGCTGTGATCGTTCCACCTGCGACGTAGTCCATCACTTTTCCAGGGTGTATAAAGTTTCTCATTTTTTCGTCTTTCTGTGAGGTGGTTTTCTAAAAATTGGCGCTGATGGATATTACCCATCAGCGCCACTAGGTTTCTTTTTCTAATTAAGCGCCAGCGTTCGTGACGGCGCCGCGATAGTCGATGCCGGCCACGCCGTAATCGAGGCGGACCTTCCACTCGACACCGTCGATGCGGAAGCCATCTTTCGACTCAAGGAAAGGATTTTCCTGACCGTCGAGGAACGCGACTTCGATCGTCGGAGCGATCGAAGGGCTTGCGAAGAGGTACCGGCGAGTTCCGCTGATCCGAGGGGAGTCGACGATCTCTTGAAAGAGGCCGAGGACTTTGTTGGGAACCTGGAACTTCGACGAAACTTCCGCGTCGTATTGCGAGTTGTTGAAGACTCGCGCAGCTCCACCCAGGCCGATTGGAAGAACGAGAATCGAAGGACGAAGGTCCAGGATCTCATTTCCGCTCGGATCTCTTTGGGAGGCCATGACCACGCGGTCGGCATCGAGCCCGGCAACACCGAGGGCTGAGCCCGCGGCGTTGATGTTCGCGTGATCGGTATGGAACAACGCTTTCCCGTCGTTCATGTTCGGGCCGAGACCCGAATTCAGACCGAGAAGAGCGAACACGTCCACTTCAACCGACAGCTTCGCAGCGCGGCCGAGACGCATCGCGAGGCTGTTGAAGGACCCCATGTCGTCGTTGATGATCGCTTGGCGGGAAAGGGCGATGATGTTCCCCTTCGTCGCAGCGGTAATGCTTTCCTTCGTTCCGTCAGGAATTTGCTTATTCTTGAACTCCGAATGCTCTGGAACGGTGTCCAAAGATCCGAACGTACCTTGGCGGTACCGGTTATGAGCCCTGAAGTCGCTCACGGTGCCGCGCGCGCAGAATTTCGTCCACGAGTCCGGGGTCAACGCGTAGGACGCGAGGAGGATCTTGTGGAGGGTGTTTTCAAGCAACACCGCGAAGTCGCTGGTCGTGTTGTAGCCGGACCGATGGGTCAGGGCCTTTCCGACCATGTCCATTTTGTCCATCCCGCGCGTCTTCACGCCGGAACGCTCAAGGAAGTCGCGGGCGATATCCATCAGGGACATCCCACGGAAGTTTCCGCCGTCGAGCTTCGCCTTCGTGTGTCCTTCGACAGCCGCCGAAACGGATGCGCCCGAACGCTGAACGAGCCAGTCGGACGTTCCCTTACGCCATTTATCGGTTTCGTCTTCGGTGACGGTCGCCGTCATCGTGGCTGAAGCGACGGTCGCGTTCACTTCGCTTGCGGCCTTAGAGCGCTTCGCCATTTCGGCGATGATGAGCCCACGGGCTTCGAGGACGGTTTTCTTTCCGTCGATCAGGGAGCGCGCGAAAGCGAGGTCAAGTCCGGCTTCAGTCACCGAAGACATGATTTCGTTCGAGCGGGTCTGTTCGGCGAGAAGGGCGGCAGCGGCCGCTTCGTCTTGAATGCGTTTCAGTTCAATTGGATCCATCTGAGTTGCCCCCCTGGTGGCAGTTTCAGGCGTGGTTTTGGCCGCGCCGGTTTTGCCCCCGTCGTTCGCAGGAACGACTTCGGGCTGATCTTCTGTATCCGCAAGGCGGATAAATTCGCAATCAAACATGCGAACATTTTTCATCGCTTCGGGATCTGGTGAGCCGTCGGCGCGAACTTGAGACTTCCAATCTGCCGGAATCGGCACAAGAGAAATTTCCATCGGTTCCCAGTCGATCGCGCGGAACGTGGGAATCTGTCCGTTCTTTTTCGCGGTCTTTGAGTCGCCGACTTCTTCGTATTTATTGACCTTGTATCCGACCGAGACGTTCCGAATAATTTTGTCGGCCACCTTACGGAAAATCTGATCGGCTTCTGGATCGTCTTCGGCTTTCGGAAATCGAACCGTTGCGGTTCCCTGTTTTCCGTCAGCGTCGGCGCGCTCAACAACGCCGAGAATCGAAGAAAGATCCCAGTTAGAATGAGAATTTAAAAGAGGACCACCTGAGCGCAAACGATCGAGCTTGACGTGCGCGGGGTCAAGGGAAAGTTCTTCGTTGAATGGTTCAGTGAACCAGCCGCCGCGACGAACCGGGGCGCCGGTTGCAAAAATAAGTTCGACGGTTCGCTTATCGACATTGATCGAGCCGTCTTTGATCTCGGCGCGGAAGCCAAGGACCGGAACTTTTTGCGTCGTGATTTTCCTTGCGGGCATAAGACCTATTCTTCCCTAAGCTCAGAAGTATGCAATCGGATAATTGGAGCCGCTACGCGTTAGCACTCGACGGGGGAGCATCTTTCCCATCGGCAGCGGCACCAGAATCTTGACCAGAATTTTTTGCCGAAGGGTCGGCCTGAAGGATTCCTGACTTCGTGATCTTACGCGGATCGGAGTCAAACACCAGACCATATTGATCGAGGAGTTCGTTGAAGTCCGCGATCTCTTTGATTTTCTCTTCGGGGTCTTCACCCTGCGCGCGAATCGCATCCGGGAGAGACATCGTTCCCATTCGGATCTGAGAATTTATTGCATTGGTCTCAGAGACCGGATCTACCATCGCTCTTTTCGGCATGACGAAAGTCGCGTAGACGCCACCGGTTCTTGCACCCATAACACCCTGGAACTGAAGCCATCGATTCGCGACCGGCTGACAAAGCATCGGAACGAGCATGTTCCACTGCCATTGATCGATCTTCCGACCGAACTCCTGCCACCCCATTCGACCGCTCGAAAAATTCACGTTCGAAAGATCGCCGGTGACAACCTCGTAAGGCACCTTCATGCCGCACGAAAAAGCGCGGAGAATCGACCGGGTAAACGGATCGAAGTCCCCGGCAGCGGGAGGGTTCGGAAATTTTATATCTTTCCCCGGAGGCATTACTTCAAGCGCGCCTGATTCGATCGTCTCACGAAGCTGGTATTCTTTCGCGGCGGTAAGTCCGGTTGAAACACCTTCGTAATCGACAATGAAACCGGCGAAGGCCGAAGCGATCTTCTGCTTGAGAAGAGTCGCATCGAAAAGCTCGTCGAGTTCTTTCAGCATCGTCATCACTGGAGCAAACCAGGAGATTCCGCGAAGCTGCCCGATCCGCTCAGCCTTGAAGATATGGAACACGCTCGACGCATCGACGAGATTCGAGACGAAAATATTCTGACCGATGGTAGACTGACTTCCCGGATGGGCGCTCCAAAGGTAATAACCTTTTTTCTTCCCGTCCTTGTCGATCAGAATTCCGTCTACGATCATTTCATAGAGCGCGGTGGTCACGCGATGAACACCGATTCGGTTATCGTCGATGAAGTCAGGCTCAAGAGCCTTCAGGCAAAAACGAGGAACCGGACTCGACTCGATGATCGGAAGAACAAGCGCTTCGCCGCCTTCAACGATCGATCTGAAAACGAGTTCCTGAATTCCGTGATACGTCGTCGACTGACACTGATCGGCGTCGGTTGATTCAGCCCAAGCCTTGAAGGCATCGGTCAGTTTTTTATTTGGAGTGCCATCAGCGTTCCGAAAGATCGTCTCGATACCAGTCCCGATGACGTTGGCGGTGAGACCGTCGAGAACCGAAACAGCGAACGGATTATTTCTGGTGAGGTCGCGCGCGCGTTCGCGTACAGGTCTTTTCGCTCTGGCGATTTCATTGTTAACGTCGAGACCGTTTGAATTCCATCCAGAGGTACGACGGCCATGCGACGCCGCTTCGTAATGGCGCAAAATAATCTCGGCCTTGATCCGGGATTGGTACCGGTGGAAGGCTGCTGTCGGGGAAATAAATTCTACAGCGCGGTCAAACCAAGTCTTTTTCAACGGTCATCACCCCAGTCATCGTCCCGTCCGCGCCAAAAGCCCTTTGAAAATCTCGGATAGATTCGGCTCTTGCAGGGATCGCTAAGACCAAGTTCTTTTCGCATGAGGTCTCTGATTCTCATCATCTCGTCAAGAGAACGATATTGAACCGTCTTGTCGGTATATTTTACGACCATCGCGCCTTGCGCAATCGCCGCTTCAAGGTCAGCAAGATCGTCGGAGCTCCACGCCATATTCAAAGCCTACTTCACTGATACAGGTTCCCGCACCTGAATTCATCGGTACGAGCGAGAAGGCTTTCGAACGAGTGTCGGTTCCATGCTGCTTTGCGGCGCTTTCTCGTCAATGGGAAGAACTTCCGCAGCCGGAACCATTCCGGGCTTCGTGGTGACCGCTTCGCCGATGTACCCGGTAAGCTGTGCCCAGTCTTCCTCGCCGAAGCGATCGATCCCGAATACGGCGGCGGCAGCTCGCGCGAGAACCGCGCAGTCGAGAACTTCGTTTCGCTCGTATTGCTTCTCCCAGTGCATCCGAATTCCACTTCGACCCTTCGTTCGCTTTTTTACGAGGACTTCGGCGGTGAGTTGCTTGAACCAATCTTCGTTGAACTCAGGAAAATGGACGAAGCCGGGAGGGTACCCTCGCGCCAATTTTTCTTCGTCGGTCGGATTCTCCATTCTTAGAAAGCCATAGATTTCTGTCTTCCCGGTCCCAACGCCGACCGGCCACATCAGCAATCCGCGCTTCAGTCTGCGCCCCTGGATCGCTACGTCCACCGCAGTCGGTGTCGAAACAATCGGGAGCTGCGTGTCCACGCCCTTGGTCGCGATCACGCGGTTCGACGGATACCGGCGAACGAACTGATAGACGACCTGCGTGTTATACCCGGAATCGATCGCGGTCATCTGAATCGGAAGACTGACTCCGGCGCTCGTTTTATAATACTTGCTGATCCTTTTCGAAAGTTCGGCCCACGGACCCTCGGGACCAAGGTCAGACGTGTCTCCGTGAATTATCTGATAGTCGACTGCCCACCGATCTCGCCCGACTCCCCACGCCCAGATTCCCATTTCAAGACGGTTCCCTTGAACGTCGACGCCAGCGGTAATGAAGAGACCGCCTTCTGGGATAATTCCGACAGGGTATGCTTCGCGGCGATCGTATAGACGCCGCCACTCAGGTGCGTCGCCCTTTTCTTGCCACTCTTCTCCAAGCAAAGTATTTATGAAAGTTTTTAAAAGCTCGATTCCTCCGGCCTTCGCTTCTTCTGATTCTCGAGCGATCGACTCCCAAGACGCGTTAGGCGAATAGGAATAGGCTGCCCAGATATGGAAGCCGGCGACGCCTTTCGTTGGACGGGTTGCGACCCATCCGTATCCTGATTTCTGATCTGCTTCTTGTCGGAGGTGGGCTTGCTCCACCATCCACCTTTTCCACTTGTGCTCGATTACGCATCCGTTTTTTTCGCAGACAAAATGCGCCGTCTCCGGTTGACCTTCGATCCATTTCAGGTTTGCAAATTTTAAAACCTGCGCAGCCTGACAGTGCGGGCAAGGCACATTATAAAAGCGCTTATCACTCGCATCAAATTCAGGCGTAATTCTCGAAAGAAGATTCGTCGTCGGTGTTGAACCCATGACGATTTTTCGGTTCCAGTAATACTCGGTTCGCTTCGTTCCGAGCTTGACCGGATCGCCTTCGGTTCCTGCCGAAAGAGGATACCCGTCCACTTCGTCGAAAATCATAATCCGACGAGAGACCCGTCTAAACCCTGTCGCCGTATTCGCTCCGATCAGCGAGAGCGATCCACCGGGAAACATCTTCTGAGTCATCGTGTTCGAGCCGTCTTTTGCCTTCGCATCGGACACGAGCTTTTCGATGACCGGAGTATCGCGGATCATCGGCGCAATTTCTTCTTTGGAATACCCTTCGGCGTCTCCCTCGGTCGGCTGCACGATCCCGATCGGGCAAGGGTCATAATGGATATGGTACCCGCAAAGGTGGCCGATGATTTTCGTGTATCCGACGCGGGCTGATTTTTTTACGACGATCTTCCAGATCCGTGGATCGGTCATCGCGTCCATCATTCCGATCTGATACGGAATGTTCCGCCATTTCCCAGACTCTGCCGAGCTTTCGGCCGAGAGGTAAGCGTATCGGTCGGCCCATTGACTCAACCGAAGGCGCGGCGGTGGCCTGAGATGCTCGAAAAACGCGTCAACCAGGACGGCGACGGCTGGTGAACTCATAGCATCTCGCCGCGATTATCCGAGAGGTCAGCCATCGCAGCTCGGATTTCGTCTTCGATCGTTGCGATATCTTCAAGCGTAAGGTGTTCGAGTTTCCCCTTGAGCTTTGAAGGAATTCCGAGAAGTTTCGTTTTTACAGCGCCGCACACCTTCAACCATTCGCGATTCATCTCGTCGAGCGGTACGACCTTGCCTGACATGCGCTCATATTCGAGTTTCGCGATGCGCGCGAGGAACGCTTCCTTGATCTGCTTCGACTCGGTTATGGTCGGGGTGTTTCCGGTACGCGATCCCGCCCCAGGAACCGATTCAACCTTCTCAGCCCCGTTTTCACGGCGCTCTTTCGCACTCTCTTTTTCTGGGTGCCTGGCGTAATCAGTATTCTTATCCCACTCGCCGTCGGCGCGCTCTGAATCAATGAAGCGCTTCCCATTTTTCGGATCAACCGTGACGGTGATCCGGCCTTCCTGTACCGCATAGCTCACCGCTTGCTGGGTGACCCCGCGATGCTTCGCGTACTCGGAAAAATTCATCAACGCCATAGATTATCCGCGCATCAAAATCAGGAATTCGCCGCGCGCTTCCGCGCTTTCTCTGAACCGCCCAGACATCGACGAAGTGACCATCGTCGTTCCTTGCTTATTCACACCCCGACAGCTCATGCACTGGTGATGGGCTTCGATGACGACCGCGACACCCTTTGGCTTCAGCGCGGCGTTGATCGCTTCGGCGATCTGGGTGGTCATCTTCTCTTGAATCTGCAAACGCTTCGCGAAGCAATCGACCACGCGCGCGAGCTTTGAGAGCCCGACGACGGAGCCGTTCGGAAGGTAGCCGACGTGCGCTTTTCCACGGAACGGGAGCATGTGATGTTCGCACGTCGAACTGAATTCGATGTCGCGCAGGATAACCATCTCATCACACGAGCCGTCTTTAAACGCAGTCGCGAGGATCTTTACCGGATCGAGCTTATAGCCAGAGAAAATCTCTTTCCAAGATTTCGAGACTCTTTTCGGAGTGTCGAGCAAGCCTTCGCGCGTCGGGTCTTCACCGATCGCGATAAGAATTCCGCGCACGAGATCCATTTCTTTTTTTGACGCCTTCGATACTCTCATTCAACCCCCGTGATTTTGTGAGTCTGGAGCGACAAGCGCCACTCAGGATTCTCGTACAGTTTTTTGATCGTGGCCTGAAGATTCTCTTGGTACGTTTCGCAGTGAACCGGTTGGAGAAATTGATTATGCGAATCGAACTTCTTGAAGCCCTCGATCGTGACGGACTCTTGAACGGGAGGGAACAGAAGCTTCAGGTCTGTCGCGTATTCAAGTTTCGTTTCTTCGAAACTCTGCTTTGGCGAACAAGTAATATGCTCGAAGAAGCCGGCGAGATCACCGAGCGCCCTAGAACCGTTCGTTTCCAGGTGAAGCCGGTAGCCGTGAGCCGTGAGCGAGAGGAGTAATGGCTCATCGATCTGAAGCGTGGCCTCACCGCCGGAGATAACCACGACCTTCGCCGGACCAAGCCGGTCGAGCCATGCGAGAATTTCGATCGGCGTCATCTGAACGCCGTCTCTGAAGTCCGTGTCGCAATACCAGCAGACAGATTTCGCGCGATCCTTCTCGAGTCCGGTCCACCGGTTGCACCCGGCGAAGCGCAGGAACTTCACGACGGTACCGGTGGCCGATCCCTCACCCTGGATTGTCGGCCCGAAAGCCGACTTGATTCGATACATTTTCACTCTGGAAGCTCCTCAAAAATACCGCTGTTTTTATCGTTCTCGCGGACTTCAACCTTCGTGCAAAAAGCCCTTCCTCCGGTCGCCGTGAAGAGGAATTCGTTCATCTGAAGCCAGAGAAAATGAGCGGTTCCTTCCATTCCCACGTTAGGTAAAACCGTTAATTTTGCCGCTCCTTTGACCTCTAATTCACGGAATTCCGGCAGCATTGGGTCGTTTTCGTTAATCAAAAGAGTGTGATCAAACCAATCATCGAGCTTCGCCTTGAACGCTTTGAGGCTTCCGAAGTCGACAACGAAATGCGTGTCGGTCAAAGTGTGAGCGCCAAAGGTGAAATGGAAGCTCCGCGAATACCCGTGGATATAGGCGCACTGACCTGGGTGTTTCCATTGGCGATGCGAGCACGGGTAATTCCAAAAAGATTTCGTCGAAGAGAACATTAAATTACCTCAACCCATTTTGGTTTTTTGCCGATGTTCTTTTTTAAAATTCCCATCTGAACTCCCATTGGTCCCCTTACGGGCGCACAAACTTTTATTCCCGCTTTTTTTAACGCAGAGATATAATTAGATCCACCCAAAGCAAAAATATTCTGGTCTAAAATTTTTAAATCAATTGCCTGCTTATTAATTGTTTCAGAACTTACAGAGCCGGGTGATCCCATAAATAAATCATATGGTTCGATTTTTGAGTAAAGGTTTAGGAGACCGTGTTTTGCAGATAAAATAAAAATACAATCGTCGTGAGTAACGCTTTTTGCCCATTTTAAATTCATTTTAAAATATGGGCCTATATATAGGTCTTTTGCGAAGGTTTTATTTTTTAACTTTCTTGCGCCGCAAGGAATAATAACAATCATGCTTCAAGATACTCCGTCGGGTCTTTAATTCCCGCTTCTTTGAACGCTTCAATTCGTTCAACGCATGTTCCGCATTTTCCGCAGTGCAATCGACCGCCCTTGTAGCAGGACCAAGTGAGCCCGAACGGAACTCCCCACAACAATCCGTGCTTCGCGATGTCGGTTTTCGTCGCCTTCAGGAACGGCGAAAGGAGTTTGATCTTTGCGTAAGTTCCGGCTTCGATCGCCGCAGCCATCGGGTCGATAAAATCTTTCCGGCAGTCTGGATAGACAGCGTGATCACCGAAGTGATTCCCAAGAACGATCGCTTCCGCGCCAAGACTCTCGGCGTATCCGGCGGCGATCGCCAACATAATACCGTTCCGAAATGGGACGACGGTTCGCTGCATCGATGGATCTGCGTAATGACCCTCGGGAATTTCTCCTCCGGTTTTCAGGAGGTCACTCTTGAAGGTGTCGGCCACGAAGTCAAGCCGCGCGCGTTGGATCCGAACGTCGTAATGGTCGGCGATTTCCTGTGCCGATTCCCATTCTCGGTCGTTGTGTTTCGAGCCGTACCAGAACGACAGCGCGCCGATGATTGCGTGACCACCGACGCCCTTCGCCCATCCGAGCGCGGCGCTTGAATCCATTCCACCCGACAAAACGACGACGACTTTCATGCCTCTCTCCTAATTTGATTGAATGCATCGACAAGCATTCTCCCGGCGTATGCGGTGGTGAATGCCAAGAACTGGTGAGTGCCGAGATGCTTCTCGACGTCGAGCGACTGGGCGACTCCACTCGCAGCGCTAAGGCGCCGCTGAAAGCTCATCCCGCCCACCCATTTTTTCGGGTCTATGGCCTCGCGCGGGTCCATCCCCAGGCGTTTTATTGCCTGGACCTTTGGGCATTGATCGTTGATGCCCTTGCGAAAATCATCGCGCGAGACCTTATCCCGGTGACCGCGCCCGAGGTAAAGTTGCGCGACACCGAAGCGGGCGCCACCCTCCCATGAAGACGAGTCGCACATATAAGGCTTATAAACTTTTACGAAATCGAAATTGGTGAAGCCGAGCCAGTGAACCTTCCGACCGTTCACGCGTTTCATGATCCCCTTGACGAAGCCCTTATTCCCTTGCGTGCCGACGAGCCCGCCGATTCCGACCACGTCGCTCGTTTTGTAATAATCCTCAAGGACAGATGGGTCTTCTCCGCGCGTGAAAATCGGGACCGGGGTGAAGCCGCGCGCTCGCATCGCTTCGTAGTTCTTGAGGGTGCCGTGGGGGTCACCGACCACATCGAGAGCGAAATAACGCCAGGGCTTGAAGGGTAAGGTTTCAATAAACTTACAGTAGTTATCGAGTTTTATTTCCTTACCGGATTTCCATGCGGTGAACGCCCCAGAGTCGAGAACGAAGCGCACGCGTTTTTCATTCGCGCGAATCAGTTCGATGACTCCTTTATCGACGTAAGGGTATGCGCAAAGAAAGCTGAGCACTAGACGACCTCCACGCCTTCAAGCGAAGTTTCGATGAACGCGCGCTTGAGAATGACCAGAACTTCGTCCTTAATTTCCGGCGGACATTTTACTTTGAACGTGTGCTTGAGCCCGTCGAGATTTTCTTCGGTGTTCGCGACGTGCGATCCGCCTTCGCTGAAGGCGTCGCCGATTACGAGCTCGTCGAGCTTCAGGTCGGTGAAGTCATTATCCTCGAACTCGAGACGGATCTCTTCGAGAAGGGTTTGAAGCCCGTCGGTGAAGTGACCGGAGATGCGCTGATTATTCAGTGTGACGTTGAGCGCCTTCTCCTCGATGAGCGAGAGCGCGACGTGGACGCACGGAACCTCTTTCCATCCGAGTGCGATCGCGGCCGTAAGTCGCTGGTGTCCGCCGACCATATTTCCGGTGGTCATGTTTACGATCACGGGGTCGACCATGCCGAACCGGGTGAGCGAACTCTTCAAGCCTTCCAGGGATTCGGGCGAAATTGCACGGGGGTTATAGGCGGCCGGTTTGAGGTCTGTGACCGGAACAAGTTTTATCGCGAGCGCCATGAAACGCTCCGGGGGATTGGGGAATTCATATTCCAAATTTGCAGTTCTTTTACACAAAAGAGAAGGGGAGAACCCACCTGGACGCGTATAATGTTGTAATCACAAGGGTTTTGACGCGACGAATCTAGTGCCCTAACGCGCGCACGCTCAC
>Ga0207933_1000349_pt1 | contig 46692 bp, 49 predicted proteins | sample NGESurdeep092012_4_FD_184488 | JGI IMG/M metagenome (GOLD analysis project Ga0207933, IMG submission 184488) | Arctic peat soil microbial communities from Barrow, Alaska - NGEE Surface sample F53-3 deep-092012 (SPAdes) | ecosystem: Environmental > Terrestrial > Soil > Wetlands > Peat ... | reverse complement strand
GCGCGGTAGTTGGAAGAATGAAGCTAGAGCCAGAGTTATAGGTAGCAGCTCCGCCTGCATCACCGCTTCCGCCTTGATCGTTATAGCTCACGGTATAAGAGTTGGCGGTCCACTGGGCATACAAGGTAACTACGCCCGCACCTAAGGTGAAGGTGACACTGCCAGTTGCAGCGTAAGGCGTACCACTTCCATCACTTGCGGTATTCCAACCATTAAAGGTGTATCCGGTCTTGACCAAGACGCCGGTATTTGCCTTCACCGTCACAGTTGAGTTGTAGTTATAAGGAGAAGAGGCATCCACAGGTGCTGTGCCAGCGGTATTGGTATTGCCGTTATAAGTTACGGCGTAAGAGTTGATGGTCCAGGTTGCATAGAGAACAACGTTGGCGGCACCTAACGTGAAGGTCACACTGCCAGTTGCAGCGTAAGGCGTACCACCTCCATTGCTAGCGGTATTCCAACCATTAAAGGTGTATCCGGTCTTAACGAGCGCCCCGGTATTTGCCTTCACTGTCACAGTTGCGTTGTAGTTATAAGGAGAAGAGGCATCAACTGGAGCTGCGCCAGCGGTATTGGTATTGCCGTTATAAGTAACGGTATAGCTGTTAATCGTCCAGATGGCAGTAAGGGTGATATTGCCGGTGATCGATCCACTCGATGGATAGGTAGCACCTGCGGCGTAGTTATTGGTGCCATCATTCCAATGCGCAAAGGTGTAACCGGTATAGGTAAAGGTATTGGCAGGAACAACAAAGGTTGCTCCACTGAGAACTGTTGTTGGCGAGGCGGGAGCTGTGCCGGTTCCACCACCTGCAAGATAGCTAATGGTGTCGGTATTAGCGCTCCATTGCGCGTAGATAGTGATGTTGCCAAATGGAGTGAGTGGTGTGTAGCTAGTAACAAGTGCTGAGCCACCAGATGCGGCAACAAACCAACCGGTAAAGGTGTAACCAGTCTTTGTTGGCGCGGTAGTTGGAAGAATGAAGCTAGAGCCAGAGTTATAGGTAGCAGCTCCGCCTGCATCACCGCTTCCGCCTTGATCGTTATAGCTCACGGTATAAGAGTTGGCGGTCCAGATGGCAGTAAGGGTGATATTGCCGGTGATCGATCCACTCGATGGATAGGTAGCACCTGCGGCGTAGTTATTGGTGCCATCATTCCAATGCGCAAAGGTGTAACCGGTATAGGTAAAGGTATTGGCAGGAACAACAAAGGTTGCTCCACTGAGAACTGTTGTTGGCGAGGCGGGAGCTGTGCCGGTTCCACCACCTGCAAGATAGCTAATGGTGTCGGTATTAGCGCTCCATTGCGCGTAGATAGTGATGTTGCCAAATGGAGTGAGTGGTGTGTAGCTAGTAACAAGTGCTGAGCCACCAGATGCGGCAACAAACCAACCGGTAAAGGTGTAACCAGTCTTTGTTGGCGCGGTAGTTGGAAGAATGAAGCTAGAGCCAGAGTTATAGGTAGCAGCTCCGCCTGCATCACCGCTTCCGCCTTGATCGTTATAGCTCACGGTATAAGAGTTGGCGGTCCACTGGGCATACAAGGTGGTATCTGCAATTGGCATCGCGAAGGTATTGCCTGCGCTATAGGAAGTTCCCGAACCGTTAGCGGCGGTATTCCAATTGTTAAATGTATAGCCAGTCTCTACAAGTACACCAGTATTGCCAAGGACAGTAACGGTGGAACCGGCGGCATGTGCCACAGTTCCTGGAGTTGCGCCACCAGTGGAACCATTGCCGCTGTAAATAACGTTGAAGTTATTGCCGGTCCACTGGGCATACAAAGTGGTATCTGCGGTAAATGGGAAGCTGGCTAAGTTAGCGTAAGCGGTTCCACCACCGCCGGCGAGGGTATTCCAACTAGAGAAGGTGTAACCAGTCTTGATGAAGCCATTTGTTGTCAGCGCTATTGCGACGCTTGCCAACTGGTTGGACATTGATCCACCAGTATTGGTGTTGCCATTAAAGGTGACTGTTGCGTTGTAAGTATAAAGAGCAGATCCGGTTGCAGTTCCGGCAGGGGATGTGACCACGATGTCTTTAGCTCCAACAGTTGCACCAGTCGGAACAACGGCCGTGATGGTGGTGGCATTGACAACAACAAAGCTTGTGACTGCAACGCCGTTAATCGTTGCCCCAGTTGCTCCGGTGAAGTTAGTACCGGTAATAGTGATGGCAGTTCCAGCGGTGAGCGGTCCACTATTTGGAGCGACAGAGGCAACTGTCATCCATTGGGCATACAAGGTGACATCTGTGGTGAAGGCATAAGAAGCGCTATTGGCGTAAGCGGTGCCAGAGCCGTTAGCTGCAGTATTCCATCTGGTAAAGGCGGTGCTCGTTTTAGCAAAGGCATTGGCAGTTAAGTTGGTTGCAACACTGGCAGTTTGATTAGACATCGAACCAGAAGTTGAGCCGTTGCCATTAAAGATGACGGTTGCTTTATAAGTATAGAGAGCAGTACCTGTTGCAGTTCCAGCTGGCGCAGTTACTACTATGTCTTTTGCTCCAACACTTGACCCGGTCGGCACAACGGCAGTGATCGTTGTTGAATTAACAACGACAAAACTCGTTACTGCAACACCGTTAATCGTCGCCCCAGTTGCTCCAGTAAATCCAGTTCCAGTGATGGTTATTGCCGTTCCTGCAGTGAGCGGCCCTGCAGATGGTGAAACCGATGTGACGTGTAACCATTGCGCATAAAGTGTTGCATTTACAGTGAATGGGTAACTAGCAGAATTCGCGTAGGCAGTGCCTGTTCCGTTAGTTGCCGTGTTCCAACCAAGGAACGTCGAATTCGCATATGTGTAAGAATTTGTAGTTAGCGCAGTAGCAGCCGAGGCAGTCTCATTCGCCATCGATCCAGTGCCACCATTGGCATTGAATGTGACCGTCGTCTGATAGGAATACACGCCAGTTCCCGTTGCAATTCCAAGTGGAGTCGTTATAACTAAATTCTTCGCTCCTATGCTTGATCCAGCGGGAGTCGTCAGCGTGATTGAAGTTGGAGAGTTGAGTGTAAAACTTGTAACAGCAACGCCATCAATCGTTACTGATGTTGCGCCGGTGAAATTCGTTCCTGTGACAACGACCGAGGTTCCTCCACCAAGTGGACCCGCGGCAGGGGTTAGAGTAATGATTGTCGGTGGACCGGCCCAAATTGCGTAGAGGATTACATCCGCTGTAAATGCATAAGAAGCGGCGTCAGCATATGAAGTTCCACTTCCATCTGCTGCTGTGTTCCAATCATTGAAATAGTAAAGCGAACGAGTAAATGTATTTGTGGTAAGGGCAGTCGCAACACTTGCATTCTGATTCGCCATGGAACCAGTTCCACCATTATTGTTAAAAGTAACGGTCGCAAAGTAGGTGTAGAGGCCGGTACCCGTTGCAGTTCCAGTTGGAACAGTGACAACGACGTTCTTAGCACCAACGCTTGCACCAGCAGGTGTCACTGCGGTAATCGTTGTGGCATTAACGACAACGAAACTTGTGACCGCAACTCCGTTGATTGTTGCGCCAGTAGCACCAGTGAAGTTAGTTCCGGTAATAGTTACTGAAGTTCCACCATTAAGCGTTCCTGAGGGTGGAGAAACCGAAGAGACTGCAACCCATTGAGCATACAAAGTTGTAATTGCACCCGGCATCGTGAAGGTTGCACTACCAGTTGCTGCATAGGAAGTGCCGGATCCGTTTGCGGCCGTGTTCCAGTCAAAGAATGCTTCATTTGCAAGTATGAAAGGAACGGTATTTCCTAAAACCGTAACCGTTGAACCAGTGGCATGTGCAACCGGTGTTGGCGCAGTACCAGTACCACCATTTCCGTTATAGACAACGTTGAAACTACTCGCAGTGTATTGCGCATAGAGGGTGACATCTGTAGTAGCGGTGTTAAATGGGAAACTAACGTGGTTGGCATATGTTGTGCCGCCACCACCAGGGAGGGTACTCCAAAATGGAGTTGCCACGCCGTAACCAGCAGGCGGTGTAAAACCATCCGTAGTTAGCAAGGTTGCAGCACTTGCAGTTTGGTTCGCCATTGAACTAGTTCCGCCATTGGCATCGAAGGTTACCGTCACGGTATAGGTGTATTTACCAGTTCCTGTCCCTGAGCCTACAGTGTTTGTAACTACAACATTCTTAGCGCCCGTACTTGTATCCGCAGGAACAACAGCTGAAATAGTTGTTGCACTCGTAACAGTAAAACTGGTTACTGCATTTCCATCAATAGTAACTGCAGTCGCCCCGCCAAAATTAGTTCCTGTAATCGTGACGGCGTTACCGCCGGCAATATCGCCTGTACCTGCAGCAGTAACCGTTGGAGCGTATCGAACCCACTGTGCATAAAGCGTGGTATTAGCTGTAATAGAAAATGTGGCTCCTACAGCGTATTCCGTTCCAAAACCGTTGGCTGCAGTATTCCATGCCGAGAAAATTTTCGGATTAGTGGATTTTGTCCAAGTGTTCGTTTTTGTTGTGACAGTTGCGTTATATGAGTAACTCGTACCGTCAGTGACAGTTGCTCCACCGTTGCTTCCATTTCCGTTATAAGTAACGGAATAACCAGCTGTAGTCCAAATGGCATAAAGGGTGGAATCTGCGGTTGCGGTATTAAAAGGGAAACTTGCGACATCGGCGTAAGAGGTTCCAGAACCATTAGCTGCCGTATTCCAATGAGCAAATGTGTAACCAGTGCGAGTAAATCCATTGGCAGTAAGCGCAGTCGCGGCACTCGCAGTTTGAGCTGTTGTAGAACCCCCATCGGAACTATTGCCATCAAATGTAACTGTTACTTGGTAAGTGAATTGTTTTCCGCTCGTGCTTCCGGTTACGGTTCCGACTGGAGTAGTTACAGCAACATTTTTAGCACCAGTGGAAGTACCCGCTGGGGTAACCATTGTAATTTGAGTTGCAGAGTTAACAACAAAGCTTGTGACCGCAACACCATTTACGGTGACCGATGTTGCGCCCAAGAAATTTGTACCTATGATGATGGATGTTGTTCCGCCGGAAATATCTCCAGCAGCCGCAGATCCGACTGATGTAATTGCAGGAGCGGCCGAATCCCATTGAGCATAGAGAATGGTGTTAGTTGTGATCGTGAATGTTCCTGTGCCGGCAACATATTGAGTACCGGTGCCATTTGCCGCGGTGTTCCAACCTGCGAAAGTATTACCGGACTTTACTAAGGTACCAACCGCTTTTGTCGTGACCGTTGCGTTGTAATTGTACGGACTCGATGCATCGACAGGAACAGTGCCGCCCGTGCTGGTATTTCCGTTATATGTAACCGTGAATGTACTGATCGTCCACTGTGCATAGAGCGTTGCATTGGCGGTGAACGGGAAACTTGCGCCATCGGCGTAAGAAGTACCTGAACCGTTAGCTGCGGTGTTCCAACCCGAAAATGTGTAACCAGTTTTTGTAAAACCGTTTGCAGTTAAATTAGTTGCCGAACTCGCTAACTGGGCTGTTGTCGATCCCCCATCGGATCCGTTGCCATTAAAAGTGACTGTTGCTTTATAAGTGAATAGACCTGTTCCTGTGCCCGTGCCACTTGGAGTGGTAACCACGATATCTTTCGCGCCTACTGTCGCGCTGGTCGGAACTACTGCGGTAATTGTTGTTGAATTTACTACTATGACACTTGTTGCGGCTACTCCGCCAATAGTTACACCTGTCGCTCCGGTGAAACCAGTACCTGTAATTGTGATTGCAGTACCAGCAGTAAGCGGTCCAGTGGGAGGAGCTACTGATGCAACGGTTAACCACTGCGCATACAAGGTAGTACTCGATGTAAACGGATACGTGGCGCCATTTGCATAAGCGGTTCCCGAACCATTTGCTGCCGTGTTCCAACCTAGGAATGTAGAACCAGTCCAGGTGTAAGCATTTGTTGTCAAAGCCGCGGGTGAACTTCCCGACTCAGGTGGCATCGAGCCAGTTCCAGAGCCATTTACGTTAAAGGTAACAACTGCCAGATATGTGTACGCAAGAGGACCTGTTGCAGTTCCACCTGGTGCAGTAACAACTACATTTTTGGCTCCAAGGGAAATACCTGCTGGAGTTGTGATTGTGATTGAGGTGGACGAATTAACTACGAAACTTGTGACGGGAATTCCATCAATAGTTACAGAGGTAGCACCGGTGAAGTTGGTTCCGGTAATCACTACTCCCGACTGGCCACCTGCAATTGACCCCGAAGCTGGCGATATGGAAGTAAAGGTTGGAATACTCGGCGTTACAAAACTTTGAACCGTGCTATATCCCAAAATTGACGCAACTCCCCCAGTAGGGGAGTTGCGGGCTTGAGATTGATAATAATAAGTCGTACTAGGAGATAACGAAGTTAATAGCAAGTTGTAAGTCTGTTGTGACGTGCCAGCGAGAAAAGTTGTCGACGTAGAAAAGCATGATGCGCCAGTCAGAAGCCCGAACCCAGGTCCGGGGGTGGTATCTACTGTGTTTGATGTGCTGTAGCAGATCTTTGCATTGTTTTCATTACCGTTTGGATTGACGGGATAGGAATTTGTTATTAAGTATCCAGTTGCATCGGCTGTAGTTCCAGTGACATTTGAAATCGAAGCAGTAGTAGTCATATCAGGTGCGAAAGGACTAGGTGCAGTAATGCAATTCGCCCCATCGTCATTACTTACGGAATTGAAAGTCGTTTCTGCCAATTTATTTGCCGCCGCTGACGTTGTGCCACTAATCAAATCTGGTTCGTTTATTTCATAAATAGCAAACGTTGAACCTGCGCCCGATTTTGTATTGTCGAAAGCGTAAAAGTTTCCTTGAGAGTCAAGCCATTGCGAGCCAAATGCAGCTTCGCTCGCGCCATTTTGCAAACCGGTAATCGTCTTAGTTATATAAGTTGCAGTTGTTGGAGTGGCTGACGGAAATGTAATAATCGTAAGAAGTTGTTGATTGAGTGAATACCCAATATAAGTCCCACCGGTACCAGGGAAGATCGCAAGATCCGCCGCCCCAGCAAAAGTTCCACCGCTACCACCGACACCAGCACTGACTGCGATCGTTGTACCAGTTCCGCCGGTGACCGGTGTGCCAGTTCCGCCACTTCGATTGAGCGTCAGTAATTCCAGGGTGCTTGAGTTGTAACTGCTAAGGATCATCTTGTCATTAGTTATAAAAGAGCCACCACTAGAAACACTCACCCCTGTAATTGCTCCAGCCGAAGAGATAGTTCCGTCACTTGCTATCTGTTGCAACGCGGTAGTCGAACTCAAGGCGTATAAATAATTATCAGTAGGATTCCAAGCCATTGCATTAAGGGCACTTGTTGTAGAGTTGGATCCAATTGACGAATAAGTGTAAGCCGGAATGTTCAGCTTGTAATAAGTTGCGCCAGAGCCACCACCTGTTCCATTGGCGCTACCTGAATTTTCTTGGTAAAAGTTACTGTCACAAGTAAACGCAGGACCAACTGCATACGCGGGGGCCGTTGCAAGAATCGGAAGAATAGGAAGAATTGCGAGCGTCAAAAGGGCAGGCAAAAATTTCTTGCGCAACACTGATTTCAGCACGTAATCACCCCATTTGCTTAAAAGGAATACTCATCTATTACACGTGGATTGGAAGTTCATTTTCTCATTATTCCCGCTAAACTGCTAATCTAACTTCCGTATTTCACCTGCATTTGTGGAGGAAAACCACATAAATCGTCGGTAAAACACTTATTTTGGTCGCAAATCGTCATACAGCGTGTTTATAACTGGTCAAACTTTGTCGCATCATCAAATAAGTGAACAATGCGCCGAGGGACGTTATTCCCCCGCAGAATGCCACGGTCTGGCGCACCCCAACTACATCTGCAAGCCATCCGATGAGCGGGGAGCCGATTGGAGTTGCGCCAAGAAAAATCAAAATGTAAAAACCCATTACCCGTCCTCGTAACTCGTGCGGCGTCGTCGTTTGAACATATGTATTCGCCGAAATCATTGTCGTCAGCGCTAAGAAACCACAGATTGGTAGCGTAAAGGCGAACGATATGTAGGAAGGCATTGACGCCTGAACTATTAGCGCCATGCCAAACAAAGCGGCACAACTGATGATAAATACTGGCTTTCGTCGCTGATCCAATCGAGTGGAAACCACCGCAGCTAAGAGCGATCCCACCGCCAGCACGCTGCCCAATAAACCAAAAGCACCTGCATCTTTATGAAAAATCTTCGTCGAGATTAAAGCATTGAATATTTGAAAATTAAGCCCAAAAGTTGATGCGAAAAAGACGGTAGCGATTACGGCAATCAGATCAGATCGGCTACGAACGTAACGAATTCCCTCCATGATCTTTCTATCTTTATCATCACGTGGCAATCTGTGAAGTTCCTCAGGACGCATAAGGATTAAAGCAACAATAACGAAAGTAAACGAACCAGCATTGAGCAAGAATGAAGGACCAGTATGAAAATACTTTATTAGTAACCCCGAAACTGCTGGACCAATTAGTCGACCCATATTGAAATTCGCAGAATTCAAACTCACTGCATTTGCAATATCAGTTTTGCCAACCAATTCCGAAGTGAATGCCTGACGCACGGGCGTATCAAGTGCACCGAACAATCCCAATGCAAAAGCTAAAATGAAAACGTCTATTAACGTGATTCGATGAGAAATTATCAACCATCCCATAATTCCAGCAGTCAATCCCCCACCCGCATTAGTAATGATCAGGAGCTTGCGCTTATCTAAGCGATCGGCGAGTGATCCTGCATACAAACTAAAAAGGAGCATTGGAAGAAACTGCAGACCAGTAACGATTCCAAGTTCTGAACCACCTTTATGAAGATCACTAACTACAAGCCAATCCTGCGCAACTCGCTGCGCCCAGGTTCCAACATTGGAAACCAAATTAGCGGCAAAGAAAAGTCGGAAATTTCTATGCTTGAAGGAGCGTAGTGCTCCTTCACTGGAAGACATGCACGGAGTCTACAAGTGATGACATTGCAGAGACGAAGTATGCTCGAGTAGTGAGACAAACTCTGCCGATCGTAATCTTGGGAACCGTTGCGTGGTTTGTCACACTTGTTATTGAAATTGCCGTAAACGCGAAGAGCACTTCCATCTGGATCGCCCTGGCAGGAATTGGTCTTGGGTTCCTTGGAACCGCTTACATACTTTTTGGCTTACGCCGGAAGCGTTAAGTACAAGAGTAAAAAGAATTAACCCTCGATCTGACTCGCAATTCCGCGCATTACCTTTGCAAGGCGCTCGGCCTCGGCAGTTGTCGGATGTCGACCATGGCGAAGTCCATTACCGACTTTGTCGAGCATTTTGATTGTGTCCTCGATGATCGTTGCCAAATCATCAGCATTGATTCGAGTATTAGCAACGACAGATGCTGGCTCCTCGATGATGCGAACTGAAAGCGCTTGCGGACCGCGGCGACCTTCAGCAACTCCAAATTCCAGTTTGGTACCTGGCTTAATTGTTGGTACGCCAGTAGGTAAAGCAGAGGCCGCGAGATACACATCTTCGCCCTCTTCAGACGAGATAAAACCGAAACCTTTTTCAAGACTGAACCACTTCACGCGACCAATAGGCATTGGCATCTCCCTTCTTGCTCTTGCATTTTTATAACATCTTGGACTTAATAAGGCCACCGAATGTGGCACATTAATAACGCCAGAGCATTAGCGCTGGCAAGAGGATTAGTTTATCGGATTTGGCGTAAAGCTTGCACTACCGCAAAAGAAGCTATTCGGAACGCTTGGTTTTTCATGGCCACTAAGTCATTCAGGAACGATGAACGCCTCGGAATGTGCCCCACAACCATGATCTATCGAGACCACGCGCGCATCTTCAGGTGAAAGTGCGTTGGCGCAGACTCCAAATGCCGAACGGAGCGACCCAGCAATTGGAATAAAAAAACCGCATGACTGACAGGGCATCGGCGCATATTGGGCTATTGGGGTGTTTGGTCCGCGATCCCCGCCATACCAGCGCTTGCTTGCAGCATCGCGACCAACAATCGAAAGTACGCGTGCGCGGCCAAGGCCTAATTCAAATTGTTCGTGCCAAGCCAAATCTTCATCGTCAGGGAGTACTGCAAATCCAGGTACCAACCGAAGATCATCTGCAGAAGTTGGCACAATATCTCCAACTCCAACATCACCCGGTTCGATCCGCTCCTTATAAGGCACCCACTCTGGAGCAAGCAATGAATCCACGCCAGGCAGTAAAACGACATCCGCAATTGTTGCTGCCGCATCGAAGTCGACTTTGATAATTGTGACTGCCCAACGCCAACCTGCATACCCTGGGACAAATGATTCAAAGAGATATGTTGCGATCCGCTCATCTTCTTGATCTATAGAAACTAATTCGCCAACAAATTGAGGATCCCGAGAGTCCAAGGTCGCCGCGCCCCGTGCAAGTTCTAACGCGTTAAATGTGTCGATCATGGGCTAAGGGTAATGCGAAACGGCCCCCCAAGAAAATTGGAGGGCCGTTTTAAACGATATTGAACTATTAAAAGTCCATATCTCCACCGGGATTGTTAACTACTCCTGTTTTCGGATCTGGCTTATCAGTAACGACTGCTTCGGTCGTCAAGAAGAGTGCGGCTATAGAGGCAGCATTCTGAAGCGCTGAACGAGTGACCTTTGCGGGATCGATGATGCCTGCCTTAATCATGTCAACGTATTCACCAGTTGCTGCATTCAATCCAAAGCCTGACTCCAAATTGCGAACCTTTTCTACAACAACTCCGCCCTCAAGGCCGGCATTAATTGCAATTTGCTTGAGCGGAGCTTCAATACCGAATTCAACGATGCGAGCACCGGTGGCTTCATCTCCTGTTAAATTAAGGTTTGCAAAAGCAGTCTTACCCGCTTGAAGAAGCGCAACTCCTCCGCCTGCAACAATTCCCTCTTCAACGGCTGCCTTTGCGTTGCGCACTGCATCTTCAATGCGGTGCTTTCGTTCTTTGAGTTCTACTTCAGTTGCTGCGCCAGCTTTAATAACGGCAACTCCGCCAGCAAGCTTTGCCAACCGCTCCTGTAATTTTTCGCGATCATAATCGGAATCGCTCTTTTCGATCTCGGCGCGAATTTGATTAACGCGGCCCTTGATCAATTCTGCATCACCGGAACCTTCAACAATCGTTGTCTCATCTTTGGCGATAACAACCTTACGAGCGTGCCCAAGAAGTTCCATTGTTGCCGCTTCAAGCTTCAAGCCAACTTCTTCTGAAATTACAGTTGCGCCCGTCAAGATTGCAATATCTTGCAACATCGCCTTACGACGATCGCCAAAGCCTGGAGCCTTTACAGCTGCCGAGCGGAAAGTCCCGCGAATCTTATTGACGACCAAAGTAGCGAGCGCTTCACCCTCAACATCTTCAGCAAGAATCAACAGTGGCTTACCTGATTGCATAACCTTCTCAAGAATCGGTAGTAGATCTTTGATATTAGAAATCTTTGAATTTGCAATCAGAATATATGCATCTTCAAGAACTGCTTCCATGCGATCTGAATCGGTGGTGAAGTATGGCGAGATATATCCCTTATCAAAACGCATTCCCTCAGTTAGCTCCAATTCGAGTCCAAAGGTATTGCTCTCTTCAACGGTAATAACGCCTTCTTTACCAACTTTGTCCATCGCTTCAGCGATCATTTCGCCAATCGTCGTATCGGCTGCAGATATCGACGCAGTAGCAGCGATCTGTTCTTTTGTATCTACATTCTTTGCCATCTTGCTAAGTTCAACTGAAATTGCTTCAACAGCCTTTTCGATACCGCGCTTGAGAGCCATTGGATTGGCACCAGCGGCCACATTGCGAAGACCCTCACGAACAAGCGCCTGAGCTAAAACGGTAGCCGTGGTAGTTCCATCGCCAGCAACATCATCGGTCTTTTTTGCGACCTCTTTGACTAATTCTGCGCCAATTTTTTCCCAAGGATCATCAAGTTCGATCTCTTTGGCGATTGAGACACCATCGTTGGTGATGGTTGGGGCGCCCCACTTCGTCTCTAAGACAACATTTCGGCCGCGAGGTCCGAGAGTCACTTTGACTGCGTCGGCAAGCGTATTCATTCCGCGTTCTAAACCGCGGCGGGCCTCTTCGTTGAAGGCGATCATCTTTGCCATATCTGTTATCTCCCTTTATAAATCTTTAAGAATCTCTTTAAGAACCTAGGTTTAAATCGGAACTGCTGGTCCGCCCTTGCGGGGGATTATCACTCGCCACATTTCTACCAGTTAGCAGAGTGAAGACGAGAGTGCTAACCAAACTCTAGCGAATGGCGCAAAACCCTACCAATCGAGGGTTAAGCCCAGACCGGGTGATCAAGCGGGGCGGTGGAAAGGGTGGCAAATCCTAGGTGCGTTGGGGCAACTCCAGCGCTCAGGGCGAGGGAGGTTATCGCCGCAACCATCGCCCCATTGTCTGTACAAAGAGCTGATGGTGGAATCCGCAACTCGATTCCTGCGATTTCGCAACGTTCCGCGGCTTCAGTTCGCAATCGAGAATTTGCTGCCACGCCGCCAGCGATGATCAACGAATCAATTCCGCGCTCGATACATGCTCGAAGCGCTTTAGTGAGTAAGACATCAACTACTGCTTCTTGAAAAGAAGCTGCAATATCAGCCCGGATTGAATGTGGTGTTTGGTGCAAATATCTCGAAACCGCAGTCTTGAGTCCACTAAATGAGAAGTTGTAATCCGAGTCCTGCAATCCGCGCGGAAATTCAATAGCACGAGCGTCGCCTTCGCGTGCCAATCGATCAATTGATGGACCACCTGGGAAATCGAGTTCAAGCAACCTGGCAATCTTATCGAATGCCTCACCTGCCGCATCATCGATCGTTTGGCCGAGCACTTCAACCCCGCGCGCCATGTCAGTAATCTGAATGATTGAGCTATGTCCGCCACTGACTAATAATCCAATTGCTGGCTTAAGTGATGTGGACTCATCGAGTGCATCAACAGCTAGGTGTGCTGATAAATGATTAACGCCATACACAGGTTTATTTAATGCAAGAGCTAATCCCTGCGCCGCGCTAGTTCCCACTAATAGTGCGCCGATTAACCCTGGACCTGCCGTAACTCCGATTGCGTCAATATCTTTTAGTGTTACGTTGGATTCAAATAAGGCTTGCTCAATTACCGATGGCATCGCCTCAAGATGTGCGCGGCTAGCAATTTCGGGTACGACTCCCCCAAATCTTGCATGCTCTTCAACACTCGAAGAAATAACATTCGCAAGCAAAGTACGTCCACAAACAATTCCAACCGCCGTTTCATCGCATGATGTTTCAATACCAAGCACCAACGGCCCGCTGCTCATGCGCGCAACTCTTTTCTCATGACAACTGCAGTCAAACCTGGACCGTAATAATTAGCTCGCGTGGATAATTTTCTAAATCCTTGAGCAACATAGAGTGGCTCAGCTTCAAGGTTGCCTTCGCGCATTTCCAACATGATCGCTAGTGCTTTTTGGTTGCGAGACCAATCGATCATCCGCTTTAAAAATTCGCGGGCAATACCCCGCCGCCTAAACTTCGATGCAATAGTCAAAGTCAAAATATCTGTGACATCACCAGCCAACATAATGCCGGCGTATCCAACTACTTTTCCTTCGAATTGCGCGACCAAGTATTGTCGCAATTCTCCTGAATACTCCTCTTTAAATTGTGCCATGCTCCAGGGATCATCTAAATAAACGCTTTTTTCAAGAGCGTAAATTTCAACGAGGTCTGCCTGAGTCCACGGCCTGAACGTCACCCCTTTAGGGGATGGATAAGCATCAGGTTTACGGATATATATCGGCTCAAAGAAAGAGATTTCATCATCTGTTAGTTGCGCAATCGCCAACGCGGTCGGTGGATCATAAAAGATAGGAATTGTGAACTCTACCAACTCCTCACGTTGCAAAGTATGGGTCGGCGCAAATAACTTACCGTCAACATAGTGCTGACAGAAAAATTCTCTGCGCCTGGCATCAATGGCCACGATGAATTCTGAGTCGCTGTGGGCATATGCCATCGCCGCTAGTGATGACACGCCAATCCAAGGCATTTCGCGTGCTAGCGCAAATGCTTGGCCGAACGCTATGCCAACGCGGAGTCCGGTAAAAGGTCCTGGGCCCATACCAATTGCTACTTGATCAATTGATTCACCGCTTTTCAATAATTTTTCAACTAACTTTGGCAATACTTCGCCATGTGCCAATGGGTCATCATGATGAAACTCAAGTAGGACTTTGCCATCATTTACCAATCCAACTGTAGTGCGTTCAGTTGAAGTATCAATTGCCAATATTGTGGTCACAGATCAAATCCCTTGATTTCTACTGATCGTTGATTAGGCGATTCTGTAAAGTCAATATCGATTTCAATAAATGAATCAACTAACCGTTCAATAAAGCCACTTCCCCACTCGATAACCGTGATGGATAGCGGAATTCTGGTTTCAAGGTCAAGGTCATCAAAGGCTGCGAACTCTTGCCCGATTAAGCGATATGCATCAACATGTACAAGTGGAATTGTCCCTGGATATATCTTGGTAATAACAAAGGTGGGTGAGGTAATCCCGTCAATCCCTAGCGCTGTTCCAATTCCACGGGTGAGTGCAGTTTTCCCGGCACCTAGTTCCCCGCGTAGCAAAAGAACATCTCCTGCTTTAAGTTTCGATCCGATCTTCGCGCCGAGTGCAACCATCGATTCTGGCGAATCAATAATCACGAATAAATCCGTGGAACGCGCGAAGCTATACGTGTCACAATTTCATAATTAATTGTGTTAGCTGCATCAGCCCATTCATCGATTGTGTAGCCGTCCCCGCCCATCACGGTGACATAGTCTCCAGCCCGGGCGCGTGAATTTAGACCTAAATCCACTACACATTGATCCATTGAGATGCGACCAACGAGTGGGGCTCGGCATCCATCGTAATAAACACCTACCTTATTAGATGTGGATCGCGGCAAGCCATCGGAGTATCCAAAAACGACAATTCCAAGTTTTGTATCGCGTGTAAGTATTTCGGTGCCACCATAACCAACTGCGTCACCAGCCTTGGCATTTTTTACCAAGTGAAGTTTGGCTTTAATGGACATCGCGGGACGCAAGTTAAATACCGATCCCTGGCCCATAGTTTTCACATCAGGGCTTAATCCATACATTGCAATACCAAGACGCACCATGTGGTAGTGAGCGGGCGGAATCGATAACAATGCTGCCGAATTCGAAAGGTGGATGATTTCAGGCACAAAACCAACTGCTGTGAGCGCCATTAGTTTATTTTCGAACTCTAGTTGTTGATTTGCATTGAAATCGGAATCAGGTTCATCGGCGCGAGCAAAATGCGACCAAAATCCAACGAGCGTGTATTCGTCCCGATACTCCAGTGCAAAAGCGATGAAATCATCCCATTGATCCAAGATGCCACCTCGGCGCATTCCAGTATCAACTTCAAAATGTAATCGAGGTTTGATTCCCAGCTCTTTTGCTTTCCCCAAGATCTCTTCAAAGAGTTGGATTGATGAAACAGAGAGATCAATGTTCCACTTGATGGCTGCCGCAAAGTTTTCATGAGGAGGTGTAAGCCAGGCGATGATGGGTGCATTTATGCCGGCGCTACGAAGCGCTAACGCCTCTTCAAGAAGCGCCGTGCCAAGCCAAGTTGCTCCGGACTCAAGTGCTCGAATGGCAACGGGAACTAATCCATGGCCATATGCATCCGCTTTTACGACCGCCAAAATTTCCGCATTCGTGCTGGACTTGATCTGCCCAATATTGTGGGCGATGGCACTCAGATCGACATGCACAAAAGCGCGCATATTAATTTCGCTCAATTTAGTTCCGCTCTACAACAACCATGGCTGAAGCAATTCCTGCATCGTGCGAAAGTGACAGGTGCACAATTGCGCCATCAATTCTCCTCGCAAGTGCACCGGTGAAAATGAAAGCTGGTTTCCCGCTTAACTCGTTTACAACTTCGGCATCTTGCCATGAAAAAATGTCGCGAGTATCAAGGGCTTTAACCAGAGCCTCCTTTGCGGCAAATCTAGCGGCAAGCGATGGCACCTTAAGAATTGCTTCTCGAGAAGTAAATAATCGTTCCTTCATTCCGGGCGTGCGTTCAAGAGATTCCTGAAACCTTGCAATGTCAACGACGTCAATTCCAATTCCTTGAATCATGATGGTTGCCGTTCTGATGGCCAGGCACGATCTGCTGCGATCAGAAATACCAAGATTGATCCACCAAGAAATACGCCGCCTAAAAGATCGCTAAACCAATGAGTATTTCGCAATAACGAAACGACACAGACAGTTGCCGTAATTAATCCGACTAGCCAATCCAGCCTGAGTCCTTTAAAAGGTGCCTTTTGACTGTAGCGATAAATCAAGTAGGCCAGCATCCCCCAAGTAAGAAGAGCATTGGCGGCATGACCGCTTGGGTAAGAAAGACCATGATCATACAAAAGATCAAGGTGTAACCTCGGCTTCGTTCGTCCAAATACCAATTTTGAAAGACCAACAACGCCATTCAATAATAGAAGCGCTGCAAGCGAAAGATTGATCGGTCGCCACGATTTAAAACGATAAGCGATGACGGTTGCCGTTACCAATAGACAGGTCGCAGTGAGACTACGAAGACCAAGATCATCAAGTGCCAGCAAGATATGACTCGACATCCCCCTAAAGGTGTGATGTTTAAGTCCTTTGATTTTGTGGTCTAGTCGATACAAATAACTCTTTGTTAATACTTGCTCAGTGACCAAGAGAAATGCTGCAAAAAGAGCAAGAGATATCTTGATTGCATGATTACGCTCTTGCCGGCGATGGACTTCCAGCGAGCTCCAGATCATTCGACGGTAACCGACTTTGCCAAATTACGAGGTTGATCGACATCGTTTCCACGAGCAACGGCCATTTCATAGGCTATTACTTGGAGCGGAACGACTGCCAATACTGGTTGCAAAAAATCATGCGAGGTTGGAATCCGAATATTATGCGAGGCGCTGGCAAGGTCAGAATTTCCGATTGCAATCACAACTGCTCCGCGCGCCTTCACTTCTTGAACATTGCTTGCCATTTTTTCATAGAGGAGGGTATTAACTGGCGGCATGATCGCCACGACTGGAGTTCCGTTATCGATCAAGGCGATCGGGCCATGCTTTAACTCGCCACCTGCAAAGCCCTCGGCATGCATGTAAGCCAATTCTTTGAGTTTGAGTGCACCCTCAAGCGCCGTTGGATAACCAACATGGCGCCCCAAGAAAAGAATGGATGATGAATCTTTAAATTCACGGGTGAGCGCTCGAAGCGGTTCTACAGTTTCTAGAACTTGTTCCACCTTGTCGGGAAGATCGGCAATTTCACGGCCAATCTCAGCATAAAATTCTTCAGTGATCGAGCCACGAATTCGAGCCAGGTGTAAGGCAATTAAATACATCGCAATTAGTTGGGTCGCAAATGCTTTGGTGGACGCAACTGCAATCTCGGGACCAGCATGCGTATAAAGAACAGCATCAGATTCGCGCGGAATAGTTGAACCGTTTGTATTACACACGGCAAAGATGCGAGCCCCGTGACTTTTGGCATAACGAAGCGCCATTAAGGTATCCATGGTTTCCCCGGATTGCGAGATTGGAATTACCAAGGTAGAAGAATCAACGGCTGGTTCACGATAGCGATACTCGGAGGCGAGTTCGACATCAACAGGTACATTGGCCCACTTTTCGATGGCATATTTTCCTACAAGACCCGCGTGATAAGCAGTGCCGCAGGCAATAATGACAACTTTAGAAATTCCCTCAAGATTAATACCCGCCGTAATCTCTTCATTCAAACCTGTGGTGCGTCCGATCAACGTATCGGCGATCGCTCTTGGTTGCTCATGGATCTCTTTGAGCATGAAGTGTGGATAGCCACCGCGCTCAGCGGCAGATGCATCCCATGAAATTTCATACTCGCGAGGATTCAAAACCTTACCTGAGAGATCGGTTACCGTTACCGAATCTGCAGTGATGTCGACGACCTCGTCTTGCCCAAGTTCAAGTGCGTGCTTGGTGTGTGAAATAAAAGCCGCAACATCAGATGCTAAAAAGTTTTCGCCGATACCTACACCAACAACCAAGGGTGAATTTCGGCGTGCGCCAATAATGCGACCCGGTTCGTCGCAATGGATTGCTAGAAGAGTAAAAGAGCCACGAAGTTGCGAACAAACTTCTCGCATGGCTGCAGCCAAATCGCCATTATGCGCTTTGCGCGCATCGCTTAATAAGTGAACTACAGATTCAGTATCAGTTTCGGATTTAAAAGTGTGACCACGCTTTTCGAGCAGCGCGCGAAGTTCAACATAATTTTCAATAATTCCATTATGTATTAGCGCAAGTTTTCCTTCATTATCCAAATGCGGATGTGCATTCATATCAGTTGGACCACCGTGGGTAGCCCAACGAGTGTGACCGATTCCTGAATGCGATTCTGGATTGGCCTTACCAAGAGTGTCCTCAAGATTTGAAAGTTTTCCCGCTCGCTTTTCAATCCAAAGCGGTTCACCCTGATTAATAACGAGGGCGATACCAGCGGAGTCGTATCCGCGATATTCCAATCGACGAAGTCCTTCAAGAACTGGAGATAGTGCCAGGGCCTTACCGGTGTATCCGACAATGCCGCACATGGCAATTACTCCTTTAAATGGTAGTTATGAGAGTTCTAATCTTACTAGGGCTGCTATTTCTTGGGCTATTTGCTCGGCTGTCTCGGCCGTTTGCGCTTCAACCATTACTCGTACGAGATTTTCAGTACCTGAGGCGCGAACCAATATTCGCCCATTTGACCCTAATTGGTTCTGTTTCGCTTCGATAGCGCTTTGAATCTTTTGAGATGAAGCCAGTTTTTCCTTTGCGACATCTTTAACATTGATCAACTCTTGTGGGAATCGTTGCATCACCTTACTGAGTTCAGATAATTTCTGGCCGCTAGCCTTGAGCGTTTGCATAAGATGCAATGCGGTCAACAATCCATCACCCGTATTTGCATAGTGACGCATGATGATGTGTCCTGATTGTTCGCCACCTAAAACATGATCATCGGCCAACATCTTCTCTAAAACGTAGCGATCACCGACCACCGTGGTTTCAACGTTGATATCAAGTTGTTCCATAGCCTTCATAAATCCGAGATTGCTCATAACGGTTCCAACGACAGTCTCATTCTTAAGTAATCCACGACTCTGCCAATCAGCTGCCAAAATTGCCATAATGAAATCGCCATCTACCAAATTACCTTCGTTATCAATAGCAAGACAGCGATCGGCATCGCCATCGTGAGCAATTCCAAGATCAGCGCCGACTTCAAGAACCTTCGCTTTAATGTTGTCGAGATGGGTCGAACCACAATTTTCGTTGATATTCCAACCATTAGGTTCATTGGAAATAGCTACTACTTCAGCCCCGGCCCGTAAGTATGTCTTTGGTGCCACTCGAGATGACGCGCCATTTGCGCAATCCACGACTACTTTAATTCCGTCAAGATTCATCGTCAGAGAATTTAAAAGATGGAAAATATAACGTTCGGATGCTGAATCATCGTTGATCACTCGCCCCACATTTCGTCCCGTTGGACGCTGCCACGACTCACCCATTCGCTTTTCAATAGCAGCCTCGAGCGCATCATCGAGCTTGCCCCCACCTTTGGCAAAGAACTTGATTCCATTATCTGGCATCGGGTTATGCGATGCGCTAATCATTACACCGAGGTCTGCGCCACTTTCAGCGACGAGGTGCGCAATGGCAGGCGTAGGCAAAATACCAACCCGGTAAACATCAACACCAGCACTCGCCAGTCCTGCAACAACTGCAGCTTCCAAAAAATCACCAGATGCCCTTGAATCCTGACCAACTATTGCTTTTGGCCGATGGCCTTCAAATGCACCTAATTCTCCGAGAATATGTGCAGCAGCGATCGAAAGATCAACAGCAAGTTCTGCGGTTAAAAAACCGTTAGCAAGTCCTCGAACACCATCGGTGCCAAAGAGCGCCATTTAGTAGAGCAATCGCGTAATAAAAAAATTAACGCTTGCTATATTGGGAACGCTTACGTGCCTTCTTCAGGCCGTACTTCTTACGCTCGATAACACGAGGGTCACGAGTAAGAAAACCTGCCTTCTTAAGCGCCGGACGGTTAGCATCACGATCAATCTCGTTGAGCGCGCGTGCGACGCCAAGACGAAGAGCGCCAGCTTGACCAGAAGTTCCGCCACCATTGATGCGAGCGATAACATCGTATTGATTTTCGGCACCGACAGTGCGAAAAGGTTCGGAGACTGATTGTTGGTGAACTTTGTTTGGGAAGTAGACATCAAGTGCCTTGCCATTAACAATCCACTTACCTGTACCAGGTGTTAAACGGACTCGAGCAACTGCTTCCTTACGACGGCCGGTGCCGCCTCCAGGAGCTTTGATTGCTGGACGATTAGTTGAAGCAGCAGGCGTCGAAGAGGTGTATGAAGTAAGAACTTCTTCTTCTGCGCCGGACGCTGGATCGAAATCTGACATATCTCTTCTTCCCTTACTTCTTCACAATTTGTGAAACTTGAGTAAATACATATGGTGTTGGATTTTGAGCAGCGTGCGGATGTTCTGGGCCTGCATAAACTTTAAGTTTTGAACCGACGACGCGACCCAATTTATTTTTAGGGATCATTCCAAGGATTGCTTTTTCAATAATGCGCGTTGGATCTTGGTTAATCAAATCTGCGTAGACGATAGAGGTCATACCACCTGGATAACCTGAATGGTGATGAGCAAACTTCTTGCCAGCCTTTTGTCCGGTAAGAACGATCTTCTCGGCATTGATAACAATGACAAAGTCGCCCATATCGATGTGTGGTGCAAATGTGGTCTTGTGTTTGCCGCGAAGAAGGACGGCTGCATGGCTAGCAAGGCGACCAAGGACAACTCCTTCGGCGTCGATGACATGCCACTTGCGGGTGACGTCACCAGCCTTCGGTGTAAATGTGCGCACGAGGTCTCTCTCTTTCTAGTCTTGTAGTTCCGACTTATTTGAAATGCATTGCTGGTCAACTTGGAGCTGATTCCAGCACGCAGGCAGAGGAGCAGGTTACCTTCTCGAGCCCTGCGGGGTCAAAATGAGGCCTCCTCCGAGGAATCGGCGAGCGAAAATTCTGCCAAAACCGCATCGCTCGGATAATCAACCTGAATCAGGGTTAAACCACGAGCTGGAAAGACATAGGAGTCAGAAACTCGCGATTTTGCGCTCAAAATTTGCTCCATCCACGGGATTGGAAAGCGACCTTCACCGACGCAAACCGCTGCCCCAACTAGATTTCGAACCATGTTCCATCCGAAGCCATCGGCCGCGATATCACAAATCACAAAACCATCGCTATCACGATGCCAGTTGAAAGTGATCAACGTGCGAAGTGATGTCGCACCAATGCGATAACGGCAGAAGGTCTGAAAATCTTGCCTACCGATCAGTGGGGCGCTCGCCTGATTCATCAGGTCAATATCCAGCGGCCGAAACCAGGTTGCAACGTCAAAGCGTTTCAGAGGTGCTAGTTCACGATTGCCATCTAGCAATTTGTATCGATAGTGACGAGCAGTTGCTGTAAACCGGGCATCAAAATTTGCAGGCGCTGTCTCAACTTTGAGGATACGAATATCTTCGTCCAACATCTGATTGAGACGATATTTCAAGTGTTGGAAATCCCAAATATCCTCTTCGGGACGATAACGTGAGGATTCTAGCTCCCCTGGAATATCAACATGGAGTACTTGGCCTGTTGCATGAACCCCTGCATCCGTGCGTCCCGCTACCACAGTTTTAATCGGTGTTCGAACTAAGCGCGAAATAACATCTTCGATCGCGCCTTGTATTGTGCTTTGATCTGGTTGTATTGCCCAACCTGCGTAATTCGTTCCATCGTACGCCAAATTAATTCTTAAACGACGAAACCCGCTCTCCGGGTTGAGGGCGGGTTCAATCATGAACTTCTAAACGTTCTTACAAATAATTAGTCGTTGACGAGTTCGATAACAGCCATTGGGGCATTGTCACCGTTACGTGGACCAACTTTTGTAATGCGGGTGTAACCACCGTGGCGCGACGCAAAACGAGGCGCAATCTCGGTAAAGAGTGTATGAACAACGCTCTTGTTCTGGATGGTTTCCATCACGCGACGACGAGCAGCGAGATCGCCCTCGATGGCAGCAGTGATCAACTTTTCAGCTAATGGACGAAGGCGCTTAGCCTTTGCCTCAGTGGTCTTGATCTTGCCGTGTTCGAAGAGTTGCTCTGCAAGAGTGCCTAGCAATAATCTCTCATGTGCTGGACCACTTCCCAGACGTGGGCCTCTACTTGGTGTTGGCATTTTCGGTGTTCTCCTAGAGCTGCTCTGATTCGACGAGCTCTTCGTCGACTTCAGTTCCATAATTGTGGTGTTGTGTTGGATCAAAGCCAATAGGGCTGTCCTTCAGTTGAAGACCCATGCTGTGAAGTTTTGCCTTCACTTCATCGATCGACTTCGAACCGAAGTTACGGATATCGAGAAGGTCTGCCTCTGAACGGCCAACAAGTTCACCGACGGTATGAATACCTTCGCGCTTGAGGCAGTTATATGAGCGAACGGTGAGATCAAGATCTTCGATTGGAAGAGCGAGATCTGCAGCGAGCGCAGCATCTTGGACAGAGGGTCCCATTTCAATACCTTCAGCGTTGACATTCAATTCACGAGCGAGGCCGAAGAGTTCAACCAATGTGCGACCGGCAGATGCCATAGCATCTGAAGGCTTCATTGATGGCTTGGTTTCGACATCGACAATCAAACGGTCAAAGTCTGTACGTTGTTCAACACGTGTTGCCTCGACCTTGTAAGTCACACGCAACACTGGTGAATAAATTGAGTCAACTGGAATGCGACCGATTTCGCCACCAGCAACTTTGTTCGTGACTGCGGTGACATAGCCACGACCACGTTCAACGGTGAGTTCAACTTCAAACTTAGCCTGCGAGTTAAGTGTTGCAATATGAAGTTCTGGGTTATGAACGACAACACCAGTTGGGGTTGCGATATCAGCACCGGTCACAACTCCTTCGCCATTCTTACGAATGTAAAGAAGTGATGGCTCATCGTTATCTGATGAAAGGACCAAGTTCTTGATGTTCAAGACGATCTCGGTGAGATCTTCCTTTACGCCTTCTAGAGTAGTGAACTCGTGCAACGCACCGTTGACGCGAACACTGGTAACTGCAGCACCAGGGATCGATGACAAGAGGGTGCGTCGTAATGAATTGCCAAGGGTATAACCGAAGCCAGGCTCCAGCGGTTCAATAATGAAACGCGAGCGAAACTCGGATACTGATTCCTCAGTGAGGATAGGGCGTTGTGCGATGAGCACTTATTTCCTCCATACGTCGGGGAGATCCACTATTTGATCTCCTGCAGTGAAACTACTTATTAATTTATTAATTACTGATTGGTGAACGAAATAATTACTTGCTGTACAACTCAACGATTAATTGTTCTTGGATAAGAGTGTCAATAATCGGGCGGGTTGGGATGGCATGAATCAAGATTCGCATTTTTGCACCAACAACTTCCATCCACGCAGGGATTGTCTTCTCGCCCAATTCAGCGCTTGCGACGATAAATGGAGTGGTATCCAATGAGCCAGGTACAACATCAATGACATCCATCGGTGTAACACGGAAGGAAGGAATGTTTACCTTCTTGCCGTTAACCAAGAAATGTCCATGACGAACAAGTTGACGGGCCATGTCGCGGCTTTTCGCAAAGCCGGCACGGAAAACAACGTTATCGAGACGAGTTTCGAGGATGACCAGAAGATTTTCACCAGTCTTACCTTGAAGCCGATTTGCCTCTTCGTAATATCCGCGGAATTGCTTTTCTAGTACACCATACATACGTGCACACTTCTGCTTTTCACGCATCTGGAGTAGGTACTCAGATTCCTTGGAACGTCCACGACCATGTTGTCCTGGCGGATATGGACGTGACTCAATAGGACATTTTGGACCATCGCACTTAGAGCCCTTAAGAAAGAGCTTCACTTTTTCGCGACGGCAGCGCTTGCAATCTGCTCCGGTATAACGAGCCATTTATTCTCTTCCTTCCTTAAACTCGACGTGGCTTTGGTGGACGGCAACCGTTATGAGCAGCTGGAGTGACATCAGAGATGGCTCCAACTTCAAGACCGGCGGCCTGCAATGAACGAATAGCTGTCTCGCGACCAGATCCTGGTCCCTTGACGAAAACATCAACCTTTTTCAAACCATGTTCTTGCGCGCGACGAGCAGCTGCTTCAGCAGCCATTTGTGCTGCGAATGGTGTTGATTTACGTGAGCCCTTGAAACCAACTTGGCCGGCTGAAGACCAAGAGATAACAGCGCCCGAAGGATCCGTAATAGAAATGATTGTGTTGTTGAAGGTGCTCTTAATGTGCGCTTGACCAAGTGCAATGTTTTTCTTTTCCTTCTTGCGAAGTTTGACTTTGCCTTTTGCAGCAGCGCCCTTTGCAGGCGTCTTTGTCTTAGCGGCGGCCATTACTTGGTCTCCTTCTTCTTACCGGCGATTGCCTTACGAGGGCCCTTACGTGTACGCGCATTTGTATGTGTGCGTTGACCACGAACAGGAAGTCCCTTGCGGTGGCGAATACCTTGATAGCTTTGGATTTCGACCTTACGACGAATGTCGCTGGCAACTTCCCGACGAAGGTCACCTTCGATTTTATAATTTGCTTCGATGAATTCGCGAAGCTTTGCCAATTCTGGCTCTTGAAGATCTTTGACGCGGGTATCTGGATTAACACCGGTCGCAGCAAGTGTTGCATGCGCGCGGGTTAAGCCGATCCCGAAGATGTATGTGAGTGCAATCTCAACACGCTTCTCGCGTGGGAGATCAACACCAACTAGACGTGCCATATCACTTACCCTTTTCGTTTATCTGGAAGGTCCTTCGCAATGCACCCCAGTTGGGTAACTGAGCCTCGGCCAACCAGTCCGAGGGTCTGAAGTTTTCACTTCAGTCGCATCACGCGTTATGTTGAGATTTATCCCTGACGTTGCTTGTGACGGAGGTTGTCGCAAATGACCATGACGCGACCATTGCGACGAATTACTTTGCACTTGTCGCAAATCTTTTTCACGCTTGGCTTAACTTTCACGAGGCTAACTCCTATTACTTGTAACGATAGATAATTCGACCTCTTGTGAGGTCATACGGACTGAGTTCTACGATCACACGATCTTCAGGCAATATGCGAATGTAGTTCTGTCGCATCTTGCCACTGATATGTGCAAGAACTCTGTGTCCATTTGTAAGTTCGACTCTAAACATCGCATTCGGCAATGCTTCAGCCACGGTGCCCTCAATCTCGATTGCTCCGTCTTTCTTGGCCAAGCAGTACCTACTTAATCTATTCAGGGGTCTATTTACGGACATCCGCTCATTTCTGGGCAGAGGGTAATCCTAAGGCGCGCGGCCAAAAAGACGAAATCGGGGCCGAATTTATGCTAAAAGCGGTGAAATTAGGATGCCTAGGAGTCCCAGATCAGCCGCTCCCCCATCAATTGCAGTTAAAACAAAGGGTTTCCCATCTGGCAGCAAGGCAAAAGTATGTTCAAAATGAGCACCATTCGATTTATCGCTGGCGATCACAGTCCAGTCATCCGACAAAGTTTTCATCTTTTCGGTACCACGAGTAATCATCGGTTCAACTGCAAGAGCGAGGCCAGCCTTTAACTCAGGACCAAGTCCTGCAGGACCATAATTAATGAGATGTGGGTCTTGATGCATTTCCGTACCGATGCCATGACCGCCATATTCACGCAAGATTCCATACTTACCTTGGCTCTGAATATAACTTTCGATTGCATGTGAAATATCGGTTAGATGGCCCCCGATTTTTGCAGCAGCAATTCCTTGCCACATAGATTGCTCGCACGTGTCCATCAATTTTTGATCAGCAGGATCAATAGCGCCCACACCTATGGTGAATGCAGAATCGCCATGCCACCCACTAACAATCGCACCGAAATCAATAGAGATAATGTCACCTTCAACAAGTTCACGTTCGTTAGGGATGCCGTGTACAACTTCATGGTTGACCGACGCACAAATAACATTTGGGAAGCCATGATAATTCAAAAATGATGGAATGGCGTTATTTGCCTTTAGGTAATCAACTGCAATCGCATCTAGATCAAGGGTTGTTACGCCCGGCTTGATCGCTGCCTTCATTAAGTCGAGGGCGGCGCCGACAACAAGACCGGCTTTACGCATTAATTGGAGTTGCTCGAGCGTCTTGATTTGAATTGCCATGATGACTACTTAAGCGCCGCGATTGCGTTTGCTGAGATTTCTGAAACATTTCCAACCGCGCTGATAACCTTGAGTAAACCGAGATTGCGATAGAACTCGACGATTGGTTCGGTTTGTTCGCTATATACTTTAAGCCGATTGATAACTACTGCTTCTTTATCATCATCGCGTTGATAGAGCTCGCCGTCGCAGTTATCACAGACACCATCAACTTTAGGTTTTTCGAAAATCACATGTGAACTCGCTCCGCAATTACGACAGGTACGGCGACCCGAAAGACGTTTTACAATCTCATCACTTGGAATCGATAGTTCAAGAACACTATCAAGCGATAATGATTTCTCTTTTAAAACTTCAGCTAAAAACTCTGCTTGTCCAACATTGCGAGGGTAACCATCGAGGAGAAAACCATTAGCGGTATCGCTATTTGTCAGGCGATCTTTAAGCATTTCGTTGGTTACTGAATCTGGAACTAAATTGCCAGCATCCATATATGACTTCGCGAGTTTACCAAGTTGTGTTTCACCCTTGATATTTGCGCGAAAAATATCGCCCGTCGAGATATGCGGAATCCCATAGTGCGCTGCAAGGTATACCGCTTGCGTGCCTTTACCCGCGCCTGGAGGACCGACCAGGATTAACCGCATTAGCGCAAAAATCCCTCATAGGAACGTTGCTGCAACTGTGACTCAATCTGCTTCGCAGTATCAAGTCCAACACCCACCACGATCAAAATCGCAGTTCCACCGAATGGGAAATTCTGTGATGCCTGGAACAAGATCAGAGCGATAATCGGAATGATTGCTACAAAGGCCAAGTAGAGCGAACCAGGAGCGGTGATACGCGATAGAACATATTGCAAATATTCAGAGGTTGGTTTACCTGCTCGAATACCCGGGATAAATCCACCGTATTGCTTCATATTGTCGGCGACCTCATCGGGATTAAAGGTAATCGCAACATAGAAGTAGGTAAAGAAAATGATCAGTACTGCGTAGGAAATGATGTAAATCGGGTGGTCACCCTTCACCAAGTTCTGCTGAACCCATACGGACCACTTTGCGGTAGAACCGGAGAAGTTAACGATCAACGACGGAATATAAAGAAGTGATGAAGCGAAAATAACCGGAATAACACCAGCCTGGTTTACCTTGATTGGAATATAGGTAGAAGTTCCGCCATATGACTGGCGTCCAATTTGGCGCTTGGCATATTGAACGGGAATACGGCGCTGTGCCTGTTCCACGAATACAACCGCGGCCACAACCAAAATTCCAACTGCCATAACGAACGAGAATGCAAACCAACCTTTTTGTTGCTTGATGGACCAGAGCTGAGTTGGGAAACCAGCAGCAATGGATGTAAAGATCAAGATTGACATACCGTTACCAATACCGCGATCTGTGATCAATTCACCGAGCCACATGATTACTGAAGTTCCCGCTGTCATAACCAAAACCATGGTCACGATACGCGTCCATGATGAATCAGGGATGATCGCAAGGGTACAACCACTAAATAAACGGCCAGTCGAACGAGCAACAGCAATCAAACCAGTTGATTGCAAAATTGCCAGGCCGACGGTCAAGTAACGGGTGTACTGCGTTAGCTTTGCGTTTCCTGATTGTCCCTCTTTCTTCAATGTTTCAAAACGTGGGATAACAACAGTCAACAATTGAATAATGATTGAGCTGGTGATGTACGGCATGATTCCCAGTGCAAAAACTGAGAGATGCAGAAGTGCGCCACCCGAGAACAAATTAATAAGGCCGAAGAGCCCGCCAGAACTTGTCTGGTTTAAGCAAGACTGCACGTTCTTGTATGAAACTCCTGGAGTCGGGACAATCGATCCGAAACGAAAGAGCGCCATGATCGCAAGGGTGAAGAAAATCTTTTTACGAAGATCGGGCGTCTTAAAGGCCTTACCAAACGCTGCAAGCATTTAACTTCTCCTTTTGACTTCTGGCTATGTTACTAAGAGCAAACTCTTATCGGCGGAATAATTCCAGGGTTGGGGTTAAAGCTTTGTGATCGATCCACCAGCAGCAGCGATCTTCTCAGATGCTGATGATGAAAATGCGTGAGCCACGACGGTAACCTTCACAGAAATGTCGCCATTCCCGAGAACCTTGACCGGATGCCCATCACGAGCTGCACCTTTTGCAACCAAATCTTCAACAGTAACTTGGCCGCCCTTGGGATAAAGAGCATTGATCATTGAAACATTGATTGGCTGGTATTCCACACGCTCTGGGTTTGTAAAACCACGAAGTTTTGGAAGACGCATTACTAGTGGAAGTTGTCCGCCTTCAAAACCAGCACGAACTTTGTTACGAGCACGCGTTCCCTTGCCACCACGACCAGCAGTCTTTCCCTTTGAAGCTTCACCGCGACCCTTACGAGTACGCGCCTTCTTTGCACCCGGTGCCGGGCGAAGATGATGAACTTTAAGTACCATTGTTATTCGACCTCCTCGACGGTAACCATGTGACGTACAGCAACGACCATTCCACGAATCTCGGGACGATCTTCCTTTACGACAACATCACCGATTCTCTTTAAACCAAGTGAACGCAAGGTTTCGCGGTGCTCTGGACGAGCTCCAACCTTGGAACGAAGTTGTGTGACTTTTAGACGTGGCATGTTATGCACCAACCGTTGCTGCTAAGACACGTGCGATTGCTGCAGGTGCGACATCTTCTAATGGCAAACCACGACGCGCTGCGATAGATGCTGGTGATTCCAACAACTTTAAAGCTGCTGCCGTGGCATGCACCATATTAATTGGATTATTTGAACCAAGAGATTTGGTCAGAACATCGTTGATACCAGCACACTCAAGAACAGCGCGGACTGGTCCACCAGCGATAACTCCGGTACCAGGGGAAGCTGGGCGAAGAAGAACTACACCTGCTGCTGCTTCACCTTGAACTGGATGAGGAATTGTTGAACCAAGGAGAGCGACTTTAAAGAATTGCTTCTTCGCGTCTTCGACAGCCTTAGCAATAGCTTGAGGAACTTCCTTAGCCTTGCCATAACCGACTCCAACAGTTCCTTTTTGATCACCGACGACAACGAGTGCTGTGAAGGAGAAACGACGCCCACCCTTTACAACCTTTGCAACGCGATTAATGAAGACAACGCGCTCTGTGTATGGGGACTTCTCTTTTTCTGACCCACCATCACGGCCGCGACGCTCACGACGATCATTACCGCCCTTTGCACCATCTTCGCGGGGACCGCGCGCTGCTGCGTTGGGGTTAACTGGAGGAGTTGCCATTAGAATTCCAATCCATTCTCGCGGGCACCATCAGCAAGAGCTGCAATGCGACCGGTGTACTTGTTCCCACCGCGGTCAAAGACCACTGTAGAAATACCTTTTTCCTTGGCGCGCTTGGCGATTTCGGCGCCGATGAGTTTGGCCTTTGCGCTCTTATCATCCTTTGCCTCACGGAAAGCGGTTTCCATTGTTGAAACAGAGACCAAAGTTTGACCAATTGAATCATCAACGATCTGCGCAACAAGATGACGCGAAGAACGTGAAACGACAAGACGAGGACGCTCAGGCGATCCGACTACGCGCTTGCGGACACGGAAGTGACGACGACGACGGGCATTTTGTGCCGAGCCCTTAACAACTTTTACTCCGATAGCCATTACTTCTTACCTGTCTTTCCTTGCTTGCGGCGAATCTTTGCGCCGTCCAGGTGGAGACCTTTGCCCTTATATGGATCGGCCTTGCGAAGCTTTTGAATCTTCGCTGCGACTTCACCAACGAGCTGCTTGTCGACACCCGAGATCGAGAAGCGAGTTGGAGATTCGACCTTAAAAGTGATGCCTTCTGGAGCTGGGAATGGAACAGCGTGGCTATAGCCAAGTGCGAACTCAAGATCCCTCCCCTTTTCGGCAACCTTGTAACCAACACCCACGATGTTGATGGTCTTTGAATAACCAGTTGTGACGCCTTCAATCATATTAGCGACCAAGGTACGTGAAAGACCGTGGAGTGAACGAGCGATTCGACCATCATCAGGGCGAGAGACAACAAGTGTCTGATCGACCGATGCGATTGAGATTGGGCCAGCGAGAACATGTGAAAGAGAGCCCTTAGGACCCTTAACAGAAATCTCTTGACCAGCAATATTGATTTCAACTCCGCTTGGAATTGTTATAGGTGAGCGACCAATACGTGACATCAGATCACCATACGTAGGCGAGAACTTCTCCGCCTACCCCTTGCTTGTTGGCTTGCTTATCAGTCAGCAGACCATATGACGTTGAGATAATGGCTACGCCAAGTCCACCCAAGACCTTAGGTAGCGCGGTTGACTTTGCATAAACGCGAAGTCCTGGCTTTGAAACTCGGCGAAGACCAGCGATTGATCGCACGCGATCTGTGCCAAACTTCAAATCAATAGTAAGAGTCTTACCAAAACCAGCAACGGTATTTTCAACCGTGAAGCCAGCAATGTAACCCTCCTGCTTAAGAATTTCTGCAATGCGAACTTTTACCGACGACGACGGCATTGAAACCGCGTTGTGGTAAGCAGAGTTCGCGTTGCGCAGACGTGCGAGCATATCTGCGATCGGATCTGTCATTGTCATATTGTGGCCTCTGGCCTTTCTCGAGCCGGTTTCCAGACCTTTTGCAAGATCATCGATGGACCTATCTCGTAGTTGATAGTGGGTGGGTAAAAATTATTCTTTTTAGACTCAGTAGTTACCAAGAAGCCTTGGTAATGCCTGGAAGTTCACCGCGATGTGCCATCTCACGGAAGCAAATACGGCAGATGCCGAACTTTTGGTAGACCGCATGTGGACGACCACAACGTTGGCAACGGGTGTATCCGCGAACCTTGAACTTAGGTTTGCGAGCGGCTTTAACCTTGAGCGATGTCTTTGCCATTAGTTGCTACCCCTTAGTTCTCACGGAATGGAAAACCGAGTGCTTTTAGCAAAGCGCGGCCTTCATCATCTGTCTTGGCTGTGGTGACGAAAGTGATATCCATACCACGTGTACGGTCAATCTTGTCCTGTTCGATTTCTGGGAATACAACCTGCTCGGTTAAACCGAAGGTGTAGTTACCATTTCCATCGAATTGCTTAGGTGAAAGTCCACGAAAGTCACGGATACGAGGAAGTGCGATCGATAGCAAGCGATCTGCGAACTCCCACATCCGGTCGTTGCGAAGTGTGACGTGTGCACCAATTGGCATACCTTCACGCAATTTGAATTGTGCGATCGACTTACGCGACTTAGTGACTTGTGGCTTCTGTCCAGTAATGACGGTGAGGTCACGGATAGCGCCTTCGATCAACTTTGAGTCACGAGCAGCTTCGCCAACACCCATGTTGACGATGATCTTGGTCAAACCAGGAATCTCCATCACATTGTTGTAGGCAAACTGAGTTTTGAGCGCTGGAGCGATCTCGGCCTTGTAACGGGCCTTAAGGCGAGGGGCTATTGCAGTTGTCATGGTTAGACATCCTTTCCGGTGCGACGTGAGATGCGAACATTCTTGCCGTTCTCATCAACGCGAGCGCCAATGCGAGTGGCCTTGCCGTCATCACCTACGAGTTGCACATTTGAAATGTGAATTCCGGCTTCAACAGTGAGAATTCCACCGACCTTAACCCCACGATCACTCGTGGTTTCTTTGGTGTGACGCTTTACGCGATTCGCACCTTCAACGATGACGCGCGACTCACGCTTATCAATCCCGATTACTGTGCCAGTTACGCCTTTATCTTTTCCAGCGATCACTTGAACCGTATCGCCACGCCTAATATTTGCCATTTTTATAGTACCTCCGGGGCGAGCGAGATGATCTTCATGAAACGCTTGTCACGAAGTTCACGAGCAACTGGTCCGAAGATACGGGTGCCGCGAGGCTCGCCATCTGCCTTCAAGATAACTGCTGCGTTCTCATCAAACTTGATATACGAACCGTCAGGACGACGGCGTTCTTTAACTGTACGAACGATGACGGCCTTAACGACCTCACCCTTCTTAACTTGACCGCCAGGAATTGCATCCTTGACAGTGCAAACGATGATGTCACCGATGCCGGCGTAGCGACGCGAGGAGCCGCCGAGAACTCGAATGCAGAGCAGTTCCTTTGCACCAGTGTTATCCGCGACACGAAGTCTGGATTCTTGTTGAATCATTTCTTGATTCCCCTTACTTAGCCTTCTCGAGGATCTCGACTACACGCCAACGCTTAGTTGCCGAAAGTGGACGAGTTTCCATGAGTAGTACGCGATCGCCTATACCAGCGGTGTTGTTCTCGTCATGGGCCTTCAACTTATGAGAGCGGGTCATGACCTTTGAGTAAACACCGTGCTTGGTCTGGCTTTGGATAGCAACAACAACGGTCTTATTCATCTTGTCACTAGTGACAATTCCTTCACGAGTCTTGCGGAATCCGCGCTCGTTATTTAGCTCGCTCACGCAGCGCCTCCAATTCCGAGCTCACGCTCACGCAAGATTGTATAAATTTTTGCAATCTCTTTACGGACCGCGGTCAGGCGACCGTGGTTTTCAAGTTGTCCAGTCGCTGCTTGGAAGCGAAGGTTAAAAAGTTCTTCCTTCGATTCGCGAAGCTTGATCGCTAGTTCGTCTGTGGAGAGCGCACGAAGCTGCTCTGCTGTCACGATGTTAGACATTAGAACTCCTCCCGACGTACTACGCGGCACTTCATTGGCAACTTGTGAATCGCGCGAGTCATTGCCTCGGTTGCGATTTCTTCTGTGACTCCGGAAATTTCAAACATCACGCGTCCTGGCTTTACGTTGGCAATCCACCATTCAGGTGAACCTTTACCCGAACCCATACGAGTTTCAGCAGGCTTCTTGGTAAGTGGACGATCTGGATAAATATTGATCCAAACTTTTCCACCACGCTTGATATGACGAGTCATCGCAATACGCGCTGCTTCAATTTGGCGGTTTGTTACATATGCAGGCTCAAGAGCTTGGATGCCAAAATCACCAAATGAAACGACGTTCCCACCTTTAGACATACCAGACCGACTTGGATGGTGCTGCTTACGGTGCTTAACACGACGTGGAATTAACATTATTCAGCCGCTCCTTCCTCTGGAGCTACTCCAGTAATAGGAGCAACCGGAGTAGTTGGTGCAACCGGAGTAGTTGGTGCAACCGGAGTAGTTGGTGCAACTGGAGTAGTTGGTGCAACTGCCTGAGCTGCGCGCGACGCCGGTGTTGAAGAAGTTACTTCGTTACGCGATGCACGTTGTGGGCGTCCAGTTGGACGACTTGGTTTTGGAGCACGAGCTGCAGCAAGTGCTGATGCGGCGCGCTCTGCACGGGATTCGATAACTTCACCCTTGTAGATCCAGACCTTTACACCAAGACGACCGAAAGTGGTGGCAGCTTCATAGAAGCCATAATCGATATCGGCACGAAGAGTATGGAGAGGAACGCGTCCTTCGCGATAGAACTCCGAGCGAGCAATTTCAGCTCCGCCAAGACGTCCGCCACATTGAACACGAATTCCTTGTGCACCAGCCTTGAGAGCTGATTGCATTGACTTACGCATTGCTCGGCGGAAAGAGACACGAGCGGAAAGTTGTTCTGCAATCCCTTGCGCGACGAGTTGAGCATCAATCTCTGGGTTCTTTACCTCAAGGATATTAAGTTGAACTTGCTTGCCGGTGAGCTTCTCAAGATCCTGACGGATTCGATCTGCTTCAGTTCCGCGGCGGCCAATAACGATACCTGGGCGCGCTGTATAGAGATCGATACGGACTCGTTCGCGAGTACGTTCAATTTCTATGCGAGAAACGCCTGCGCGTTCCATCCCCTTGCTCATCATGCGGCGGATCTCGATATCTTCCTTCACATAATCTTTGTAAAGTTTGTCTGCATACCAACGCGACTTAAAGTCAGTTGTGATGCCCAGACGGAAGCCGTGTGGATTTACTTTTTGACCCATTTACTCGGCCTTCCCTTCTGTGGCGATTGCAACTTCTTCTTTCGGAGATTCTTTAGGGGTCACGGCTTTCTTTGCAGCAACCTTCTTTACAGGTTTTGCAGGCAGTTCTGGCTTTGTGAAAACAACTTTATTTGGATTTGCTTTTGCGTTGACGACCTTCTTAAGACCATGTGGTCGATAAGTACGATCAGTTGAGACAACCAAAGTAAGGGTGCTGGCGCGCTTCAAAATTTGGAAGCCGCGACCTTGAGCACGTGGGCGAAAACGCTTAAGAGTTGGCGCCTCATCAACGAGTGCTTCAACAATATAAAGCTCAGATGCATCACGTAGCGCAGGGCTCTTCTGCTTTGCGTTGTTGATCGCCGAATTTAGGAGAGTGTAGAGATCGGCACCAACTTCTTGAGGAGCAAACTTCAGTGTTGTAAGGGCGATGTCGGCACGTTCTCCGCGAATCAAGTTGACCACACGGCGAGCCTTCTGTGGAGTAACACGAGTGTTACGCAAGATTGCTTGTGCGACCAATGCATCAGTCGGATTAGTTACTTTAGGTGTATTAGCCACGAGTCGCTCTCCGATCATCTTTGACATGTCCTTTGAAGGTACGAGTTGGAGCAAACTCACCGAGCTTGTGACCAATCATTGCTTCAGTGACGAAAACTGGAATGTGCTTGCGACCGTCGTGTACAGCGATGGTATGTCCGATCATTGAAGGAACGAGCATCGAGCGACGTGACCAAGTCTTGATAACAACCTTGGTGTTCTTCGCATTCTGATCATCAACCTTCTTCTGAAGGTGACCGTCCACGAATGGACCTTTTTTTAAACTACGTGGCATTTGTAGTCGCTCCCCTATCGCTTCTTATTCGACTTACGACGACGGACAATGAGTGCATCGCTCGCCTTTTTCTTGCGAGTTCGGCCCTCTGGCTGACCCCAAGGTGACACTGGGTGACGACCACCAGATGTCTTTCCTTCGCCGCCACCGTGTGGGTGATCGACTGGGTTCATAACAACACCGCGGACAGTTGGGCGCTTGCCCTTCCAACGCATACGGCCTGCTTTTCCGAAATTGATATTTGATTGTTCGGCGTTTCCGACTTCACCAACCGTTGCACGGCAACGGACATCGACATTACGAATTTCACCTGATGGCATACGAAGTTGAGCGTATGGACCTTCTTTAGCAACGAGCTGGACTCCAGCTCCTGCTGAACGAGCAATCTTGGCGCCGCCACCTGGACGAAGTTCAATTGCATGAACCATCGTTCCAACTGGGATATTGCGAAGTGGCAAGTTATTGCCTGGCTTGATATCCGCCGCCGCACCATTTTCAACCTTGTCGCCTTGGTTCAACTTTGCAGGTGCGATGATGTAACGCTTCTCGCCATCTGCATAGTGAAGAAGGGCAATACGAGCTGTCCGATTTGGGTCGTATTCGATATGGGCAACCTTTGCCGGAATGCCATCTTTATCATTACGAACGAAATCAATTAGACGATATGCACGCTTATGCCCGCCGCCTTGGTGGCGGACTGTGATCTTGCCTGATGCGTTACGTCCACCTTTTGAGTGAATTGGGCGAACCAATGACTTTTCAGGTGTTGTGCGTGTGATCTCTTCGAAATCAGGAACGCTCGCGCCGCGCTGACCAGGTGTGGTCGGTTTAAGTTTACGTAGGGCCATTTTTTATCTTCCTCTTCTTCTTCTAGTCCTGCTCCCTTAGGAAACAGGTCCTCCGAAGATGTCGATACGGTCACCGGCAGCAACATGCACGATCGCACGCTTGGTGTCATTGCGCTTACCAAAACCTTTAGGGGTGCGCTTACGCTTTCCCGGGCGGTTCATGGTGTTAACGCTGATAACTTTTACATTGAAAACCTTTTCGACAGCAATCTTGATCTCCGTCTTGTTAGCATCGGTAGCCACCAAGAAGGTGTACTTGTTTTCATCGAGTAGGCCGTAAGCCTTTTCAGAGACAACTGGTGCTAGCAGTACATCGCGATGGTCCTTCATGCGGACACCTCTTCTTCTAGTACTTCTGATTCACGAGCAACCGCAGTTACTGCCATCTTGAGATTCGTTGGGCCGGCAATAAATTCACGGATCGCGCTCTCAGAGAAAACCACATCATCTGAAACCAAGATGTCATAGGCATTGAGTTGATCGTTGACAATCAAGTGAAGATTCTCAGCGTTACGAAGTGAACGCCAAGCAACATCTTCACTACGCGAAAGAACTACTAGCACATTCTTGCGATCTGAAAATTGACGAACAGCTGAAATTGCGCCTTTTGTAGTTGGAGCTTCAGTGATGCTAGAAACGCAGTGGATGCGATCTTCGCGCTGACGATCAGAAAGAACACCTTTAAGAGCAGCTGCAATCATTTTCTTTGGCGTACGTTGATCGTACTTGCGAGGTACTGGACCATGTGAGACACCACCGTGACGCTGAAGTGGAGCACGGACCGAACCCTGACGAGCGCGACCGGTTCCCTTCTGCTTAAACGGCTTCTTACCAGTACCAGAAACTTCGCCACGATTCTTAGTCTTGGCTGTTCCCTGGCGAGCGGCTGCAAGTTGAGCAACTACTACCTGGTGAATGAGAGGCACATTAGCCTGCACATCGAAGATCTCTGCTGGAAGGGCGACGTCGCCAACCTTTGTTCCATCAGGACTCTTGATATCAATAGTCAATGCCATGGCTTATGCACCTGCCTTATTTGTAAGTGTCTCTGAAACAGCCTTCTTCGCTGCTGAGCGAATGAATACTGTTGAATTCGTAGCACCTGGAACGGCGCCGCGAATCAAGATTAGGTTTTTATCGGTGTCAATTGAGTGAACGAGCAAGTTCTGAGTTGTAACGGTGTCAACACCCATACGGCCCATCATCTTCTTGCCCTTAAATACCCGACCTGGTGTTGTGCGGTTACCGATAGAGCCTGGCATACGGTGCTTACGGTCAACACCGTGAGATGCACCAAGGCCGTGGAAGCCGTGACGCTTCATAACGCCGGCAGATCCTTTACCGCGGGATGTTCCAGTTGCATCAACAAGTTCACCAGCGGCAAATACATCAGCGCCAAGTTCTTGACCAACAGAATAAGAGTCAACATTTGCGGTGCGAAGTTCAGCAACATCTGAACGTGGAGTAACGCCTGCCTTGGCGAAGTGACCAGCCGCAGGCTTTGTTACCTTGCGTGGGTTAATGGCACCGAATGCCAATTGAACCGCTGTATAGCCATCTTTTTCGATGGTACGAATTTGAGTGACGACACATGGACCGGCAGCAATAACTGTTACTGGAACGATCTTGTTATGTGCATCGAAAACCTGTGTCATGCCGAGCTTCTTGCCCAAGATTCCCTTGATAGCAGAGCCCTGTGATTGTGTTGTTGTCATTGTCGCAGTCTCTCCTTAGAGCTTAATCTCAATGTCGACACCGGCAGGAAGATCAAGACGCATCAATGAGTCAACAGTTTTTGGTGTTGGATCAATGATGTCAATGAGGCGCTTATGCGTGCGCATCTCGAAATGTTCGCGGCTGTCCTTGTACTTGTGTGGAGAGCGGATGACACAGAAGGTGTTCTTCTCTGTAGGCAACGGAACTGGACCTGCGACAGTTGCACCAGTGCGCTCAACAGTCTCGACGATCTTCTTCGCCGATGAGTCGATCACTTCGTGGTCGTAAGCCTTGAGCCGAATGCGGATCTTTTGTCCCGCCATCGTCTTTCTCCTTTTATCTAGGTACTGCTTCTAAAAAATCTTCTCAAGCGATCTTTCTACTCTTCAGCTGCCCCTAAATTGGGCGGTTTTTACACCGCCCAACTCGAACAGGAGGAGGTACTGCCCACTACTAATATCTAGTAAGTGGTATTACTTATTGATCTTGATTACGCGTCCAGCACCCACGGTGCGACCACCCTCGCGGATAGCGAAGCGAAGGCCATCTTCCATGGCGATTGGCTGAATGAGAACAACGTTCATCTCAGTGTTATCGCCAGGCATAACCATTTCGGTACCTGAAGGAAGTGTTACAACGCCGGTCACGTCAGTTGTACGGAAGTAGAACTGTGGACGGTAGTTATTGAAGAATGGTGTGTGACGTCCGCCTTCATCCTTTGAAAGGATGTATGCAGATGCGGTGAACTCAGTGTGAGGTGTAATTGTGCCAGGCTTAACAACAACCTGACCGCGCTCAACATCTTCACGCTTTGTTCCACGAAGAAGGAGACCGACGTTTTCGCCAGCTTGACCTTCGTCGAGCAACTTACGGAACATTTCAACACCAGTAACGGTTGTCTTCTGTGATGTTGGACGGATACCGACAATTTCAACTTCTTCGTTGACCTTGACGACACCGCGCTCAATACGACCGGTAACAACAGTTCCACGGCCGGTAATGGTGAATACATCTTCTACTGGCATGAGGAACGGCTTGTCGATTTCACGAACAGGTTGAGGGATGTATGCATCAATCTGATCCATGAGACCGAGTAGCGCCTCAACCCACTTTGGATCTCCTTCAAGAGCCTTCAAAGCCGAGACACGAACGATTGGTGTGTCATCGCCAGGGAATTCGTACTTAGAGAGAAGTTCGCGAACTTCCATCTCAACGAGTTCAAGAATTTCTTCGTCGTCGACCATGTCAGACTTGTTAAGAGCAACAATGATTGATGGAACGCCAACCTGACGAGCAAGAAGAACGTGTTCCTTGGTCTGAGGCATTGGTCCATCAGTTGCTGCTACTACAAGAATTGCGCCGTCCATCTGGGCAGCTCCAGTGATCATGTTCTTGATGTAGTCGGCGTGGCCTGGGCAGTCAACGTGAGCGTAGTGACGCTTTTCGGTCTGGTATTCGATATGTGCAATCGAAATTGTAATACCGCGTTGACGTTCTTCAGGTGCCTTATCGATTTGATCGAAAGGTGTGAATGGGTTTACGGCTGGAAACTTATCGTGCAACACCTTTGAGATAGCAGCGGTAAGAGTGGTCTTACCATGATCGATGTGCCCGATGGTGCCGATGTTGACGTGCGGTTTAGTCCGCTCGAACTTGGCTTTTGCCACTTTTATCCTCCTGTTTTTTCTTCGTTGGCCCCTGTTAGAGCCACTACTGGGTATGGTTGGTCTGGTTTGACCTGGTTGGTGTTACTTACTCGCCGCGAACTTTCGCGATGATTTCCTTAGCGACCGCGGCTGGAACTTCGGCATACGAATCGAATTGCATGCTGTAGCTTGCGCGACCTTGTGTTCGTGAACGGAGATCTCCGACATAGCCAAACATCTCTGACAACGGGACAACAGCTTTAATAACGCGAGCACCTGATCGCTCATCCATGGATTGGATCTGTCCGCGGCGTGAGTTCAGATCGCCGATTACATCGCCCATGAAATCTTCTGGAGTAACAACTTCTACGGTCATAACTGGCTCCAATAGAACTGGTCCAGCAAGCTTTGCAGCTTCGCGGAATCCTGCGATACCTGCAATTTTGAAGGCAAGTTCAGATGAGTCAACATCGTGATAAGCGCCATCTATAAGAGTTACTTGAACATCAACAAGCGGGTAACCAGCAAGTGGGCCAGATTGCATTGCCTCTTGGCAACCGGCATCAACTGATGGGATGTACTCGCGAGGGATACGACCACCGGTGACCTTGTTGACGAATTCGTAATGTTTGTCGGTACCAACTGGAAGTGGAGCAAGTGCGATCTGAATCTTTGCAAATTGACCAGAACCACCTGATTGCTTCTTGTGGGTGTAATCATGACGAGCAACTGGCTTCTTGAGAGTTTCGCGGTAAGCAACTTGTGGCTTACCAACGTTTGCCTCAACCTTAAACTCGCGGCGCATTCGATCAACGAGAATTTCTAAGTGAAGCTCACCCATTCCAGAAATAATTGTTTGACCAGTCTCCTGATCTGATTCAACATGGAAAGTTGGATCTTCTTCAGCAAGGCGCTGAATTGCAATACCGAGCTTCTCTTGGTCAACCTTTGTCTTTGGCTCAATGGCAACTGAGATAACGGGATCAGGGAAGTCCATTGATTCGAGAATAATTGGCTTATCCGGATCGCACAGTGTGTTTCCAGTTGTGGTGTCCTTAAGACCCATAACTGCGATGATCATTCCTGCTCCGGCAGAATCTTTCTCTTCACGCTTGTTGGCGTGCATTTGATAGATCTTTCCGATGCGCTCTTTCTTTCCGGTAGTTGCGTTGAGAATTGATGAACCAGTCTCGAGGCGACCAGAGTAAATACGGACGAAGGTCAATTTTCCAAGATGTGGATCGGTCATAATCTTGAAAGCCAGAGCAGAGAACGGCTCTGACTCAGATGGCTGACGAGAATCCTCTTCTTCAATATTGTTGTATTTGTGACCGATAATCGCCTTAATATCCAGTGGGCTTGGTAGGTAACGGTTAACCGCATCAAGCATTGGCTGAACGCCCTTGTTCTTAAATGCAGAGCCTGTAAGTACTGGGGTTAACTTGTCAGCAATAGTTGCGCGACGAATAGCAGCGATGATTTCTTCTTCGGAGATATCAATAGCTTCGAGGTACTTTTCCATAATTTCATCATCTGCATCGGCAAGAGTTTCGATCATGTTGTGACGGGCGAGTTTGGCAGCCTCAATCAAATTCGCAGGTATCTCTTCAATGGTGTAATCCTCACCCTTTTGGGTTTCACCATGCCAAGTAAGCGCCTTCATTGCGATCAAATCAACTACTCCGATGAAATCTGATTCGATTCCGATAGGAATTTGTAGAACAAGTGCGACCGCGTTCAAGCGGGTACCGATCATCTCGACGCAACGCTCAAAGGAAGCACCGGTTCGGTCTAACTTGTTAACAAAACAGATACGAGGAACGTTATAGCGATCGGCTTGGCGCCAAACCGTCTCTGATTGTGGCTCTACGCCAGCAACACCATCGAAGACGCAAACGGCGCCATCTAGTACACGAAGTGAACGCTCTACTTCAATGGTGAAGTCAACGTGGCCAGGTGTATCAATAATGTTGATCAAATTGCCTTTCCACATACAAGTGGTTGCAGCAGATGTGATCGTAATACCGCGTTCTTGCTCTTGTTCCATCCAGTCCATCGTGGCGCCGCCATCGTGAACTTCACCGATCTTGTAATTAATACCGGTATAAAAAAGGATGCGCTCAGTAGTCGTGGTCTTACCCGCGTCGATATGCGCCATGATTCCAATGTTGCGAACCTTGGCGAGGTCGATTGCTGTATCTACGGCCACTTAAATGATCCCCTTAATTCTTAATTTATCTCGTAATTAATATTCGACAATTACCAGCGGTAATGTGCGAAAGCTCGGTTAGCTTCAGCCATCTTGTGAGTGTCTTCGCGACGCTTAACAGCAGCGCCAAGACCATTGCTTGCATCTAACAATTCATTTGTAAGACGCTCGGCCATTGATTTTTCACGACGTGAACGCGAGTAATCAACTAACCAACGAAGTCCCAAAGTCGAAGAACGAGCAGCTTTTACTTCAACTGGTACTTGGTAGGTAGCTCCACCAACACGGCGGGAACGAACTTCAACAGCAGGTTTGATGTTGTCAAGAGCACGCTTCAAAGTAATAAGTGGATCAACGCCATTTGTCTTTGTGCGTGCACCTTCAAGTGCTGCATAAACAATGCTTTCGGCAGTAGAACGCTTACCGTCGCGCAAAACGCGGTTGATTAATTGAGTAACAACAGTTGAGTCGTAGACAGGATCTGGAACAACTGCGTTCTTAGTGACGGGACCTTTACGTGGCATTAGGCCTTCTTCTCTCTCTTGGCACCGTAACGGCTGCGAGACTGCTTACGATTTTTTACACCTTGGGTATCAAGTGATCCGCGAACAATCTTGTAACGGACACCTGGAAGATCTTTTACACGACCACCACGAACGAGAACGATTGAGTGCTCCTGCAAGTTATGTCCTTCACCAGGAATATATGCAGTTACTTCCATGCCACTTGTCAGACGTACACGAGCAACTTTACGAAGCGCAGAGTTAGGCTTCTTAGGAGTTGTTGTGTAAACGCGAGTACAGACACCACGACGTTGCGGACTTCCCTTAAGTGCGGGAGTGCTCGTCTTAGTTGTCTTCTCAGCGCGACCCTTACGGACCAGCTGTTGAATTGTTGGCACTTCGGTCTCCAGTTCGTAATTAATTCCTCCGACCCACGCGGTCGGGTGTGTTGCCCAACTACATAAGAATGCGGTACAAAAATGCACTGCGGAGGTAGCTCGATTCTTCAAAAGAGCAGAGGAGAAAGGTATCTTGCCAAGGGCGGGAAGGTCAAAACGGACCCCTTATAGACCTGCTCACTCCCAGTCCTATCGCGACACGCCGAAGGTTCTTTTTCACCAGATCGGCGTAGGCTAGAGGGGTGAGTGATCTAAAAGAGATGTCTGCTGAAACCGCAAAGCCGCGGCTTCGTGGGCTGATTCACCTCATAATGAGTCCAGTCTCGTTGGTAGCCGGCTTGATAATGATTGCGCTAGCCGACAAGTTAAGCGGTCGGATTGCTCTTGGCATATTTACCCTCGCCGCAGGAGCACTCTTCACCGGTAGCGCCCTTTATCACCGAGTCAGCTGGAAGCCGAAGACAAGAGCCGTTTGGCGCAGAATTGATCATGCAAATATCACGATTCTCATTGCTGGTACCTACACCCCTTTCGCAATCTTCTTGCTGGACAAAGTTCAGGCAATAGTTCTGCTTTCCCTTGTTTGGGGTGGAGCAATCGCCACCTCACTCCTCAGGGTTTTTTGGCTTAATGCTCCTCGTTGGTTATATGTACCTCTTTACATCCTGCTCGGTTGGGCAGCAGTATTTTTCCTGCCTGAATTCTGGAGCAAGGGTGGAGTCGCGGTATTCCTCTTGATCGCTCTCGGTGGCCTTTGCTATTCACTCGGTGGCCTTATCTACGGCGTGAAGAAGCCGAACTTTTCTAATAAATGGTTCGGATTCCACGAACTGTTTCATGCGCTCACGGCCGCAGCTTTTATCCTTCAATTTATCGCGGCAGGAATTGTTGTTTACACGCATCATTGACTTACTACGATTCTGTGTGAACAACTCGTTGCTCGGCTACTGATTTAGTGCTTTAATTACAACAGGTGAGAGACGCAAGTCCCCCACCTGTTGGTCCGGTTCAGACCTAAGAAATCGATCCGCCGTCACCGCGGCGGATTTTTCTTTTCTCTAAATATTTCAGAATTGCTTGAAACACTCCGAGAATGAACTTAAGCCATAAAGCTAAATCGCTCACACGTCCTCCTCTCTTAAGCAAATAGCTCCTTTTAGGGAGCAATCTCTGGCGTCTGCCAAAGAAAGTTAGATGCCGCTACGCGCATAGCGGCACATCAACTTTGCTTAAGAAAGGATTTGAACCGAACGCAGAGATATTAATTGAGTAGAGAATTTAATGACTTCCGTTGTCCACAACAGTTAACATTCCTCAGGAGATATTGGAGGAATTATTAACGCCATAAATGTTGGAACTTCGAGACAACGGAAGCTAGGTCTCTCACTAAGTTCGCTCGCCTAGTGTGGCAGCGCATTCACAAATCTCTTTGTAAATTCGGTGTACTTGTGGGGAATTGAGCTTATAGGAATTATCGGGTTTCTAATCTACGGTGGCACTTTTGCTTCCAGGCCTCCAGCTCAGATTTCTTTTGCAGTCGGCAGAGAAGAAATTCATCAAGTCAAATATGTTCACAAGGAAGCAACCACGGAAACGCGCATATTGGTTGACGGGGAGGTGCTCCTAAAATCAGATCGGTTCTGGCGAGAACCATGCAAAGAAGAATTTCAAATCATTGTCGGGAACAATGAACTTCATGAAGTTAAAATTAAAAAAATTAGGTCTCGCTTTGGAGCTTTCTGGAGCGGATCCACACTTTATATTTCAGTGGATGCAACCGAGTTGAGGGAAGATCAAGTTGAATTCACCCGAGGCAAGAACTAAGAAAGAGGCCCCGCACAATTAAGTGCGAGGCCACTCCTAATTAATTCGTGTTTAACGAACTTCGATATCATCCAAACGAATTGCTTCACCTGAACCTTGTGCTTCAAATGGTGTGAAGTCATATTCATCGTAAGCGGCGTAAACAGCAGCCTTTGCTTCCTCTGTTGGCTCAACGCGCACGTTACGATAACGAGCGAGTCCAGTTCCAGCGGGGATGAGCTTTCCGATGATGACGTTCTCTTTGAGACCGAGCAATGGATCGCTCTTCTCGGCAAGCGCTGCATCGGTTAGAACCTTTGTGGTTTCTTGGAAGGAAGCTGCTGACAACCATGATTCAGTTGCTAGAGATGCCTTTGTGATACCCATAAGTTCTGGGCGGCCAGATGCTGCTTTGCCACCAGTAGTAACGACACGACGGTTCTCGATTTCGAAACGGTTACGTTCAACCAACTCACCGGGAAGCAGATCGGTATCACCAGGTTCAAGTACGGTAATGCGCTTGAGCATTTGGCGAACAATGATTTCGATATGTTTATCGTGGATCGAAACACCCTGTGAACGGTAAACATCTTGAATCTCGTTCACCAAGTGAACCTGGGTTTGACGAGGTCCGAGGATGCGAAGAACCTGCTTTGGATCAATCGCACCAACAACTAGTTGTTGACCGACCCCAACGCGAGTTCCATCTTCAACCTTAAGTTTTTGACGACGAGTGATTGGATAAGCGACCGGCTCGCTGCCATCTTCTGGCGTGACGATGATCTTCTTACCCTTTGCATCTTCTAAGAAGCTGACAACACCGGCAGTTTCTGCGATTGGCGCGACACCCTTAGGGGTACGTGCTTCGAAGAGTTCGACGATACGTGGAAGACCGTGCGTAATTTGTGTTTCACCTGAAAGCATGGCGCCGCCAGTATGGAAGGTACGCATTGTGAGCTGAGTTCCAGGCTCACCAATTGATTGTGCTGCGATGATTCCAACTGCTTCGCCAACATCAACGATCTTGCCTGATGCCATTGAGCGGCCGTAACACATTGCACATTGGCCAACCTTTGAATCACACGTAAGAACAGAACGAACTTTCACTTCTGTTACTCCAGCGTTAACAAGAATATTGATGTTCTTGTCACCAAGATCTGTACCGGAAGCAAGGAGTGTCTTTCCGCCAACTACAACATCGTCAGCCAAATTACGACCGAACATTGCGGTTTCAACATGCTCATCGCGAACAAGTTCGCCTTGTGCATTTACTGCCGCGATCTTAAGAGTAAGGCCGCGATCAGTGCCGCAATCTTCTTCACGAATGATGACATCTTGAGCAACATCGCAGAGACGACGGGTCAAATAACCCGAGTCTGCGGTACGAAGCGCAGTATCAGCAAGACCCTTTCGAGCACCGTGAGTAGAGATGAAGTACTCAAGTACGGATAGACCTTCACGGAAGTTTGACTTAATTGGGCGAGGAATAATTTCACCCTTTGGGTTAGCCACAAGGCCGCGCATACCGGCAATCTGACGAATCTGCATCATGTTTCCGCGAGCACCGGAGTAGACCATCATCCATACTGGATTGGTCTTAGGGAAGTTATCTTCCATCTCCTTGGAAACTTCGTTTGTCGCATTAGTCCAGATCTCGATCAACTCTTGACGACGCTCGTCATCGGTGATCAACCCCTTTTCGTACTGCGATTGAACCTTGTCGGCCTTTACTTCGTAGCCTTCGAGGATCTCACGCTTACGTCCTGGTGTGACAACATCTTCGATACCGATTGTTACGCCGGCGCGAGTTGCCCAATAGAAACCAAGTGACTTAAGAGCATCTAGCGTTACTGCAACCGTGACCTTTGGATAGCCCTCAGCCAAGTTATCGACAACATCGCCAAGAAGTTTCTTGGTGACGTCATAATCAACAAATGGGAACTCCTCGGGAAGAATTTCATTAAATATCACTCGGCCGAGAGTCGTTTCTTTAATGACAAGAACGCCTTGCTCTTCCATGCGAATCTTTATCTTTGCTTGCAACGAAACGCTGCCTTGATCGAAGGCCATCAGCCCTTCAGCGAGGCTTGAAAATGCACGGCCTTCTCCAACTTGGTTATCACGAAGTGAGGTCAAGAAGTAGAGACCAAGCACCATGTCCTGGGTGGGAGCTGTGATCGGGCGGCCTGATGCAGGAGACAAGATGTTATTGCTCGACAACATAAGTACGCGAGCTTCAGCTTGTGCCTCTGCTGAAAGCGGAAGGTGAACAGCCATCTGGTCACCATCGAAGTCAGCGTTGAAAGCGGTACAAACCAATGGGTGAATCTGAATTGCCTTGCCTTCAACCAATTGAGGTTCGAAAGCTTGGATACCCAAACGGTGCAAAGTAGGTGCTCGGTTAAGGAGAACTGGATGTTCTGCAATCACTTCTTCAAGC